>ENA-OURU01000074-OURU01000074.1-human-gut-metagenome-genome-assembly--contig:-NODE-74-length-135744-cov-87.385742_pt1 | contig 135744 bp, 110 predicted proteins | sample MGYA00242137_ERZ509064 | MGnify/ENA primary metagenome ERZ509064 (study PRJEB26280, sample SAMEA2338777) | human gut metagenome | biome: human gut; feature: human-associated habitat; material...
CTATGAAAAACACAGTACAAAAGTATTTATTTTATTCGGAACAGCAAAATACAAGACTAAAAAAGAATGCTTTACAACATACATTAACCAAACCCTATTCACCGATTAAATCCCTTAACAAATACAGCCTCAACCTTAAAAAAATCAAGAACGAAACTGCATTATCATATTACCTCTCCCAACCATCAATTACTTTTGTCTAAAAATCATACACCCCATGTCAAAAATTTAGACACTCACAGAAAGCAGAAAAATCGCATATATCTATAAATCAACGATTTGAAATAATGGCACGAAAATTGTATCGTACATTTGCAGTAAAAACAAAACCAAACACAGAAAAATGAAAACTTACTTTACCTTTTTACAGCGCAACAAGCTTTTTACCTTTGTCAATGTCATTGGACTAAGTATCTCACTCATGTTTCTCCTGCTGATTACCCACATGGTGACCCGACAGCTCACCGTAGACAAAGACATGAAAGATGCAGACCGGACTTATGTACTGGCTAATGAAATATGGGCAGGAGGCCACATCTTGCTGGGTGACAAACTGCAAAGCCGTTATCCGGAAATAGAAGACTGGTGTGCCGTAAGCGGTTCCTATGAACAGTTTGTCAAAACTAACGACCAGCCGGTTAATATACAAATGATGTTTGTCCGCGAAAACTTCTTCCGGTTCTTCAACTTTCATCTGCTGGAAGGGAATCCGGAAACCTTGCTGGCCAATGAAAACAACATCGTGCTGACACGTTCCTGTGCCATCAAGCTGTTTGGAACGGAACATGCGTTAGGAAAAACACTTATTGAACAAGCATTCGGTGACCGGCGCTGCACAGTAAGTGGCATCATTGAAGACATTGATAATTCTATTTTTCCTTCCAATATTGAAGCATTCAGCCTTCATAAGAATGTGCGATACGTTAATTGGAGCGCCAGCGAAGAAAATACCCACTTAGGCAATGCCGCCAGCTGCATCTTCTTCCTGCGTTTCCATCCGAACGTCAACCCTAACGACAAAGCCGATGACATTGCCCGCTTCTTCAAAGAATTCTTCTGGATTTACCAATATGATTCCGTTAAAGAAGTATTATTCATCCCCATACACGAGTTTTACTTCTCCGATACACAGGCAGCCGGAGCCATACTCAACCAATATAGCCTGAAAGTGGTACTTATTTTCCTGACCATCGGCATCTTGATTCTGTTTATGGCCATCTTCAACTATACCAGCATGAGCATTGCCCAGACCAGTTACCGGGCCAAGGAAATGGCTACCCGGCGTCTGTTAGGTTCCTCCAAGAAAAGCATCTTCTGGCGCATGATTGCCGAATCGTTCCTGCTGACCACGCTGGCCTTTGTGATTGGTTTTCTACTGGCCAAGGCAGCAGAGCCTACAGCCATGGAACTGCTTCATACACGACTTGACATTGTGGGTGACTTAAATCCCCTCACCCTACTGTGCTACCTACTTCTGATTACCGTACTTTCCTTACTCTCCGGATTTGTACCTGCCACTCTGCTGTCACAATACAATCCGCTGGACATCGTAAAAGGTACCTTCCGCCGCAAGACCAAGACTTTATACCTCCGCCTGCTAAACATTGTACAAAACGGGCTCACCATCGCCATGCTAGGATGTGCCATTTACCTAAGTGTACAGATTTACCGCATCCTGCATGCCCCATTAGGGTATGAATATGGACATGTCATCCACTACCCGCCTATGGCCAGCGACCAGAAACTTCAGCTTTTCCGCCAGGAAGCTCAGAAACTCCCTTTCGTAAAACGCGTCAGTTTTGCACAAGGTACTCCCATTGACGGTGGAAACAATGATACCATGTACTTTACAACGGCCGACAGTACCAAGGACCTAAGTTTCCAGACCTTTGTGGTGGACTCTGCCTTCATCGACATCTTTCATATCCAAATTACGGAAGACCTCCATGCAGGATACAATCCCAGAAATTTCTTTGTAAGCCAGTCGGCCATGAAAGACTTACGTCAGTTGGGATTTACAGACTTTGTAAGAAGTGACCGTGGGGGCTATACCATGAACGTGGTTGGAGAATTCAAAGACTTCCAGATTCGCTCTCTGCTTATGAAAGATCCTCATCCGCTGCGCATGCAAATTGCTCCTTCCGACAGCATCAGCCCATGGAACATCCTGGTAGAAGTACGCGATGATCAACCCGAGGCTTATAAAAAGCAGCTGGACCAGCTCTATTCCAAGATAATAGACGGATACTCGTTTGATTCAGAATGGTATGACACACTGGTACAGAAAATATATGAAGACATTACCCGTATGAATCACCTGATTCTTATCTTCACCTGCGCAGCACTGGTTATTTCCTTGTTAGGACTTACCGCCATGAGTATCTACTTCATCGCACAACGTAAACGAGACATCGCCGTACGCAAGGTATTCGGCTCCGACAGCCGCAGCGAAATGCTCCGGTTAATGAAATTCTCTTCCGCATCACTGGCGGTCAGTCTGCTCATCGGCCTCCCGCTGATGTATATCGGCCTTCAGCAGATAGACAAGATTGTGACCTACGAAAGCAGTTTCCCCTGGTGGGTACCGGTTGCCGCTTTCCTGATTGTAGCCCTCATCTCACTGGCCTCCGTCTGGCTAATCAGCCGAAAAGCCGTACGGGAAAATCCAGTACTGAACCTGAAAACAGAATAATCTTACCCAAATCAGAAACATAAAAAATGAAAATATGAAAACCATCCTACGCAATCTATTCTATACGCTGAAACGCTTCCAGACCGCCTCTGTGCTGAACCTGATGGGACTTTCGGCTGCCTTTGCCGCCTTTGTCCTGCTTATGATGAAGGTGAGCTACGAACGCAATTTCGATACCTGCTATCCTCATGCCGACCGCCTGGTCATGCTGAATCTGGCACGACCTCAAGAGGAGAATTATGTCAGTACACTCCCCCGAGGCCCTATCGACTACCTCATCCAGCAAGTACCGGGCATCGAATATGGCACCATCTATTCCCCAGCCTGGCAGAAGCAGACTTTCTACACCGACCCCCAAAATCCGCAATACTTCTACGAGGAACCCTGGGCCGTGTATCCCGACTTCGGAAAAATTATCGGACTGAAGTTCGTAGAAGGCAGTGACCAGGAGATGAACCGACCCGAAAGTGTCATCGTATCCGAAAGCTATGCCCGCAAACTATTCCCGAATGGAAATGCCTTAGGTTCCTATCTGTACACAGATACTCCAGACTGGCGAAATCCGGAAGCTGCCAAATTCCGGATATGCGGTATTTTTGAAGACCTGCCGGAAAACTGCCAGTTCAAAAATGACCTCTTTGTCCCGATGGGAAAACTTCAGGAGAACGACTGGGGCAGCCAGAACTTCTTTGCATTCTTCTTGCTAAAACCGGGAGTCAGCGTGGAAGAAGTCAACCAGCAGATTGCAGCTACAGAAGCCAACAAACGACTGTTTACCGGGGATTCAGGGACACAGAAACTCTATGTTATCCCGATACAGAAACTGTATTATGACATGCATTCTCCCTACTACTTCCAAACAGGCAGCCGCAGCACCATGACTCTGCTGGTAAGTATCGGGTTCCTGATTATCCTCATAGCCTGCATCAACCTTATCAATTTCAGCACAGCACTGGCTCCGGTGCGTATGCGCAGCATCAATACCCAGAAAGTGCTGGGAAGCACCAACGGAGAATTGCGCCGTGCCCTGGTAGCCGAATCGGTGAGCATTGTATTGATAGGCTGGCTATTATCATTGGGTATTGTCGCAGCCCTGATACGACTGAACGTATTATCCTTTATGGGTTTCACTCCTTCCCTGCTCGTTTACTGGAAATACGTGCTTTACACCGGAGTGATAGCTCTGCTTACCGGTATCGTGGCCGGACTGTATCCGTCATGGTACATGACTTCTTTCCCTCCTGCCCTTGTATTGAAAGGAAACTATGCCCTGAGCGGAAAAGGAAAACGTCTTCGTACGATACTCATCGGTTTCCAGTATATTGTTTCGTTTGCCCTGATTGTGACCGCAGCTTTCATCTTCCTGCAGAACCGCTTCATGAGAAATCATGAACTGGGCATCGACAAAGACCAGATACTGGTCGCTTCCCTCCCCCAAATGCCTTATCACAGCAGTCCGTACCGCAAATTCGACAGTCAGCTGAAAAGTTTTGCTGAAATCGACGACATCGCCTACGCCAAATGGGAGTTAGGAGCCACCGAGGGATATACACAGTATACCTTCCGCTACAAAGGAAACAACTACGGACATCAGTATATTGACGTCACAACAAACTTCTGCCGGGTCATGGGAATGCACATTCTGTCGGGAAGCGACTTCCTGCCCAGCGATTCCATCTACACCACCCAGTTAAATTTTATCGCCACGCAGGACCTTCAGGAAGAAAGCGGTATCCCGGCAGGAGAAACACTCGACTTTTTCCCATGGGGAATGAGCGCCACCCTCAAGGGATATGTGAACAACGTGCAGTTTACATCACTCAAGACAGGCTCCTTCCCCTATATTTTCTGTCCCAACGGTATCTACAGCAACAATGTGCTACCATTTGCCTACATCCGCGTAAAGGCCGGAAGTAATATGGACAGCGCACTGCAGCATATCCGTCAGACAATGAGTGAATGCTTTACGGGCTATCCCACAGAAGTGAAATTTTACGACCAGATATACGGCCAGCTTTACCAAAAAGAAACAAACCAGCAAAAGATAATCACCTGGTTCAGTCTGCTTGCCATTCTGATTTCACTGGTAGGAGTGTTCGGACTGATTATTTTTGAAGCCGCACACCGCCGTAAGGAAATCGGGGTACGAAAAGTGTATGGAGCCTCCACGGGACAAATTCTCTGGATGTTTGGCCGCTCCTACCTCACACTGTCCATCGTCTGCTCACTCTTAGCCAGCCCCATCGCCTGGTATGCCGTATCGGAATGGCTGAAACAGTTCAATGAGAAAATTCCTATTTCTCCATGGGTATTTCTGATTACATGCGTCATAATCAGTCTAATTACACTGATAACCATTACCATACAGAATTATCGGACAGCCCGTAACAACCCTGTAAACAGCTTGAAATCAGAATAAAATCTAATGAAAAAATTGAGCGACAAAAAACGTAAAGGCGTTTGCACTAAAACGTCAAAACGTTTTTATCGGAACGCAAGTACATTTCAGTTTAAACGCCCTTACGTTTTACATTGAATGTACTTGCGTTTTGAAGCAAATATAAAAGCGTTTTTTTAAAGCTGAAAAATGGTATAATACAAAGCAGCTGAGAAAAGAGCATAAAAAAAGGAGTTCCGCTGAACTCCAACCTTTGTTAACCTTAAATCTAATACTATGAAAAACACAGTACAAAAGTATTTATTTTATTTGAAATAGCAAAACGCAAGGCCTAAAAAGCATGTTTTACAACACACATTAACTACTAAGCACCAGGCTATAAAACCCATTAACAAAATCGAATTCAAATATAAAAAAAGGCTATCAGAAGCGGCTGCCTGTCAGCAGTCGGCCAGTTTATAAGTCCGGAAGCGTTTCCCTTTCTTAAGTTTGAACACCAGTTCCCTCCGGTCCTTGTGGAAAAAGCGGTCGTGAATATTCACGCCAAACTCACACGTTTCTCCTTTTTTCATGTTAGGAAGATGAATCCGGCATATTCTTTTCTTTTTATAGAACAAATAGAAATAGGTCTTACGCATTACCTTTTCTCCCTCATTGCTGATTTTCATTTTCAGACGTTTTCCATCGTGCATCGCACAAAATACCGGAGGATAAATCACCATTTCCTTCAGTACATCATCGCTGTCATTAGACTCCACCAGTCGCAGGCATTCATTGTCCGGTACAGACTGAGCACAAACTTGCCCGATAAAGAAAATCCACACACATACGATTCCGATGACTCTATAATACTTCATAACCCAACACCTCCTTTATTATACCCATAGCACCTAAAGTTACAAAAAGATTCAATTGCCCTGCATAAATAAAAGGTTTATTTCACAAATGAAGAATAAAAGGCCAGTTTCAGGATAAATCATACCATAAAGCACGCGGCCTGACACACCGTTATAGCATGCCAGGCCGCTCTGCTGAAATTTGCAATTCTTACTTATTTTTCTTCCACTGTTCTTTCTCTATCAAATAAGAGATGACAAGCCCTAAACCTCCTCCTAACAGAACGCACGCTCCGTAAATTATGGAAACAGCCTCTTTTACGGTATAAGGATAATTATCAGACAAATAATCCGGTTGGGTGGTACATGCCAACATGTATCCTACCAAAAGCCCTGCCCCCAATCCAAGCAGCAAGCATCCTATACGCAGTCCTCCAAACGAATACAGGCTGGGACGATACATAATGCCATTCTTAAAGGTTTCCGGCGTCAGTTTGTCGCCCATCTTTTCAATCAGCATCATCCGTTCTCTTCTTCCGGCAAACAGTTCAAACAATTTATAAATCACTCCAAAAACAATTGCCACATTGGCCACAATCATCAATTCTTCCATTTTATTCGGTTTTTAATTTGTTACTTTGCCCTTTAGACGCAACCCATACAGAAAGGTTACACTTTTACCGGAAAAAATATTTTTATAATTCCAGTGTAACCTTTTACTTTGCTCTGCGTCTAAAGGGCATCATGAATCACGAGGAACTACATATCATAGCATCTATCCTGAGCGGACGAACCGAACAGTTCGCCTATTTTCTCGACACCTACGGGCCACAGGTCTTCCACCTGATCGTCCGCATGGTAGGCTCACCGGAAGATGCGGAAGAACTGACACAAGACTGTTTTATGAAAGCCTTCACCCACCTTTCCTCGTTTCATGGAGACAGCAGTTTCTCTACCTGGATTTACCGCATTGCCTACAATGAAGCGACTTCCGCACTCCGGAAAAAAGATAAAGAACTGCTTTCATTCGACGACCGGATATGGAACAGTCTTTCAGATAAAGAAATAGATGAGGAGCTGGATACCGAAAACGAAGTGCAGATTCAGAAACTGCAGCAGGCACTCACCCAGCTCAAGCCCGATGAGCAGGCACTGGTCACTCTGTTCTATGAAGAAGAAAAAAATATAGAAGAAATAGCCTATATCTTTCACCTGACAGAAAGCAACGTAAAAGTAAAGCTGCACCGCATCCGAAAAAAGTTATGTAACTTAATGAAAGAGGAGATTTAAAACATGAGAACAACAGATAGAGGACTTCAGAAAGCAATAAAAAGGCAGCCCCATTACGAGCTGCCCAGTAATTTCAGTTACCGCATGATGCAAAAAATACAAGAGGAAAGTATCTTATGCGAAAAACTGCAGGAAAAAAGAATGTTCATTCTCTTCCTTATCTTCGCCATACTCAGCGGGGGAAGTTGCATCGGATTTTTTATATGGAAATACGGAACAACCTTCATCAGCTATTGGCACACCTGTAAGGAAATACTTCCGGACTCCCATACGCTCCTTTTCTACCTGCCCACCCTCTGCGCCCTCTGTCTGTTATACTTCTTCGACCGATGGCTACGAAAGAAAATGCATAAAACAGTTTAAAAACTGTACCATACTAAAAAGGGCGAACATCATCCGAAGTTCGCCCTTCCCATTTTTATATCAATCAGAAATCTTATTTCCGATAGCTTTCTAATTCTTCTGCCTGGAACTTACGGATGAAGTTGAAATGCTTTTCTACTTCAGATTCAGCGTAGTTCACATACACATTCAATGACTTGCCGAACATGTCAGGAGCCTTTGTCGCATCCTGCAAGAGCAGGTGGCTCATCACGCACACAGCTGCCATCTCATACAAACGACGAGATACCAAATCCAGCAATTCCTGGTTCTGTGCTTCCTTCACTGCATTGGTACATGCTTCCAGTTTACGAGTCATATCCTTGATACGATTCATATAACCTTCAAATTCCGGCGCACAAGGAATCAGTTCATATTCATGCAAAGTAGCCGCATACGAACCGTTTGTAACGTAACGGATGGCAGCTACTGTCTGCAACTGGGTAGTACCTTCATAGATGCTGGTAATACGGGCATCACGGTAGATACGCTGACAAGCATATTCCATCATGAAACCTGAACCGCCGTGTACCTGAATACAATCGTATGCATTCTGGTTGGCATATTCAGAGTTCATACCCTTTGCCAGCGGAGTAAAGCTGTCGGCCAGTTTTGCATAACGTTTCTGTTCCTGACGTTCTTCCGGAGTCAGCTTGCGTTCACGGGCAATGTCATCCAACGCTTTGTAGATGTCTACGTAACGAGAAGTCTGATACAACAACGCACGACCTGCATCCAGTTTTGCCTTGATGGTAGCCAGCATGTCATACACAGCCGGGAATTCGATAATGGCCTTACCAAACTGTTTACGGTCTTTTGCGTATGCCAAAGCCTCATCGTAAGCAGCCTGGCTCAAGCCTACAGACTGAGCGGCAATACCCAGACGGGCACCGTTCATCAACGCCATCACGTATTTAATCAAACCTAACTTGCGTTCACCGCAAAGTTCGGCCTTTGCATTCTTGTAAACCAGCTCACAAGTAGGAGACCCATGGATACCCAGCTTGTTTTCAATACGGCGTACGTCCACTCCCCCGTCGTTCTTGTCATAGATGAACATAGACAATCCGCGACCGTCGTGTGTACCCTCTTCCGAACGAGCCAATACCAGGTGAAGGTTTGCATCACCGTTCGTAATGAAACGTTTCACACCGTTCAGGCGCCAGCAGTTGTTAGCTTCATCGTATGTAGCTTTCAGCATCACACTCTGAAGGTCGGAACCAGCATCCGGTTCAGTCAAGTCCATTGACATGGTTTCACCGGCACAGATACGCGGAATGAAACGGCTATGCTGATCTTCGTTACCGAATTCATAAAGTGTTTCGATACAGTCCTGAAGTGACCAGATGTTACCGAAACCGGCATCAGCCTGAGCCACGATTTCTGCACACATGGTGTACGGAGTAATCGGGAAGTTCAAACCACCGTAACGGCGCGGCATAGTCATACCGTTCAGTCCGGCTTTCACCATTGCATCCAGGTTGGCCTTTGTACCGGAAGCGTATTCCACGCGACCATTTGCACAGTGCGGACCTTCTTCGTCCACTCCTTCTGCATTGGCAGCAATCACTTCACCTGTGATTTCACCGGTAATTTCCAATACTTTATCGTAAGAGTCGACTGCATCCGCATAGTCCTGCGGTGCGTAGTCATACTCGTCTTTATCTCTGTAATCGCGTTCTTTCAACTGACAGATACGCTCCATCATCGGATTGTTCAAGTGGAACTTGAGTTCCGGATGTTCTGTATAAAAGTTTGCCATTATTTACTGTTCTTTTTGTAATACTTAATCATTTTCGGAATAACCTCTTCCACTGTGCCGTTGATGACATAATCGGCAATTGCATTGATAGGTGCATTTTCATCGTTGTTCACAGAAATGATGATACCTGCATCCTGCATACCGGCAATGTGCTGAATCTGTCCGGAAATACCACAAGCGATGTACAGTTTAGGATGTACGGTCACACCTGTCTGACCAATCTGACGGTCATGGTCGCAGAAACCGGCATCTACTGCTGCACGGCTGGCACCCACTTCTGCATGAAGTTCCTTAGCCAGTTCGAACAACATATCGAAACCTTCCTTGCTACCCATACCGTAACCACCGGCAATTACAATCGGAGCACCTTTCAGGTTGTGTTTAGCCTTTTCTACGTGACGGTCGATTACTTTTACTACGTAATCAGTTTCAGGCACGTATTTCGCTACGTCGTGACGAATCACTTCACCCTGATAATTGGCATCTACGATTTCTTTCTTCATTACACCTTCACGTACGGTAGCCATCTGCGGACGATGTTCCGGATTGATGATGGTAGCCACAATGTTACCACCGAAAGCCGGACGAATCTGATACAACAGATTTTCGTAAGTGATACCGTTTTTCTTGTCTTCATGGTTACCGATTTCCAGCTGCGTACAGTCGGCAGTCAGACCACTTGTCAATGCAGAAGACACACGCGGACCCAGGTCACGACCAATTACGGTAGCACCCATCAAACAAATCTGCGGTTTTTCTTCCTTGAACAAGTTGACAAGAATAGAAGTATGAGGAAGTGAAGTATAAGGGAACAAGCCTGGAGCATCGAACACATGTACACGGTCTACTCCGTATGGCAAAACTTGTTTTTCTACATCTGCAAGGTCTGTACCGGCACAGATAGTTTCCAGCTGACATCCCAGCTGAGTGGCCAACTTACGACCTTTGGTTAAAAGTTCGAGACTGACATCGGCAACGTGCTTGCCTTCCATCTCACAATATACAAATACGTTATTCATAGTCTTTATCCGATAGTATGGTTAGCCAACAGTTCAACAATCAAGTTTTCTACATCTGCATCGCTGCCGGTAAGCGTCTTGCTTTCCTTTGCCTGGAAGATGATGTTCTCAATCTTCTTTACCTTAGTCGGAGAACCCGACAGACCGCATTGTTTCGTATCACCGTTTACATCGGCTACGCTCCATTCTGTGATATTCAGATAAGGACGGCTTTCATACAAAGAAGCATAAGGCAGTTCAGCTCCGTCTTTGGTAATGGCAGCCTTTTCCTGACCACCCAGTGCACGTTTGTACTTCTGTACCAGTTTCGCATTGCGCGGACGGCAAGGAGCTGCACTACCGTTTACAGTCAATACAATCGGAAGCGGACCTTCTACAGTTTCCACACCTCCGTCGATATGGCGTTTCACACGGATACGTCCGTCTTTTACCTCCTGAATTTCTTCTACGTAAGTCACCTGAGGCAAACCTAATTTTTCTGCTACCTGCGGACCCACCTGTGCGGTATCACCATCGATAGCCTGGCGTCCGCCCACGATGATGTCGTATGCTCCAATCTTGCGGATAGCGGTAGCCAGCGCATACGAAGTAGCCAGCGTATCTGCCCCGGCAAACGCACGGTCTGTCAGCAGATAACCGTTATCAGCTCCCCGGTATAATCCTTCACGGATAATTTCAGCGGCACGGCCCGGACCCATTGTCAGGATAGTCACAGTAGAACCGGGATGTGTGTCTTTCAGTCTGAGTGCCTGTTCCAAGGCATTCAAGTCTTCCGGATTAAAAATCGCCGGAAGTGCTGCACGGTTAATTGTACCGTCAGCATTCATGGCATCTTTTCCCACACAGCGTGTATCGGGAACTTGTTTAGCCAATACTACAATTTTCAAACTCATTAGATTCTTTATTTTGGTATTAGTAAATTCTTGTCGGCAAATTTAATGAAAGCATTTGTTCCGCAAAAAGATATGAAGAAAAATTAAGCGTATTCTCGACATCTTCACTCAACTGTGAATAAGTGGCAATAGGATTGTCAGAATACATGGAAACGATAGTTCCGTCCCGTCTGCAAACATACACCCGGGGGATTCCGCTGGTAGAAAACAATTCATATACCCGTCGGTCATCCTGTGCCGAATAAGGAATAGTCAGAGCGTTTCTCTCCCAGTAATCTGCCACCTCCTCTTCACCTTCCTCCCGACTGATGGCATAGATAGCCACCTCTTCATTCGTAGCATATTCTTCATATAACTGCTGGATAACCGGCAATTCTTTCTGACAGTCCGGGCACTCCGTATGAAAGAAAATCAATACTGCCACCTTCCCCTTAAGAGACTGTGTACTCAGTTCCGAACCATCATTTAATACCACCGAAAAGTCCGGCAACACATCGCCCGGCTCTACCCTATCGTGGCCAGCCGAGACTTCTTCACGGATGCAGGAAGAAAAGAGGCATCCGAACAACATGAAAAAAATACTTAACCAATACTTCATACGGTAAAGATAAACAAGATACACAAGTTTTGCAAACTCTAAGAACTTGTTTATCTTTGACTCCCGAAAAAGACTTTTATAAAATATGAATACAATGAATCAGGAAACTGCGCAACTTCTCCAGCAAATAGGAATTGAGAAATCTGATTTGAGCTGGACCACACAAGTTGTACTCATTTTAGCCATTTTACTGGTATCTTATCTTACTACACTAATCTTCCGCCACCTCATCATGCCAGCCGTACGAAAGATTACGGCCCGCACCAAAGCCACGTGGGACGATTATCTGTTCAATGACCAAATGATGAAAGCCTCTTGCCGGATGATTCCACCTATCACCTGGTACATCCTGCTCCCTTTTGCCTTTGATGACAAATCAGCCTATCTGCTTCAAATCTTACTGAAAATATGTCTGATTTATCTCATCATCACGGCCCTCATGCTGATTAAATGCTTCCTTGACTCCCTCTATGAAATATCCAGCGAGCATGAAGCGTTAAAAAACCGACCGCTCAAAGGTATTTACCAGATGATAAACCTGATATCTATAGGAGTAGGTATCATTCTCATCATCAGCGTCCTGATTGACCGTAACGCCACTGCTATCCTGACCGGACTCGGTGCCTCAGCCGCCATCCTGATGTTGATTTTCAAGGACAGTATTCTAGGGTTAGTGGCCGGCGTACAACTTTCGGCCAACGACATGCTTCGCCCGGGCGACTGGATTACCATGACCAAATACGGTGCAGACGGTTACGTGATTGAAGTGTCACTGACTACCGTAAAAGTACAGAACTTCGACAAGACCATCACCACCATTCCTCCCTACGCACTGGTCAGCGATTCCTTCCAAAACTGGAGAGGCATGCGCGAGTGTGGAGGCCGCCGCATCAAACGCTCGCTATTCATTGACATGACTACCGTGCATTTCTGTACACCGGAAGAAGTGAACCGATTCGTACAAAAAGGATGGATAACTGCTCCAACCGAAGGAAATGAACCACCTGTCAACCTGCATGTGTTCCGCGAGTATGCCCTCAAATACATCAGCAGCCATCCTGAAGTGAATCACAACCTGATGCAGATGGTCCGCCAGTTGCAGCCCACCACCGAAGGTATCCCCGTAGAAATCTACTGTTTCTCGAACACCCCCGACTGGATTCCTTACGAAACTTTGCAGGGAGAAATCTTTGACCACCTGATAGCCATGATACCGGAATTCGGCCTGCATATCTTCCAGCGCCCGGCCGGAACCGATTTTCAACCCAATGAGAAAAATGAATTTATAACTTCAAAATAAAAAACAATGGAAACAGGACTTACATACAGCAGCACCGTACAGGTAAATTCCACCAACACCGCCTTAGCACTCGGCTCAGGAGATATGGAAGTGTTTGCTACTCCCGCACTGGTAGCCTTGATGGAAAACGCTGCCATGAATGCCGTAAAACCCGTACTCCCGGAAGGCTCTACTACCGTGGGTGCCATGATACAGACCTCGCACCTCAAACCCTCCGGTCTGAACGAAGAAGTGACAGCTACCGCGGAACTCACAGAAATAGAAGGCCGTAAACTAACCTTCAAAGTTAGTGCAACCGACAGCAAAGGGCTGGTGGGAGAAGGTACTCACATCCGCTACATTGTAGACAGGGAACGTTTCTTGAGCAAGCTTTAAAGAGTCAAAGTGGATAAGTCTGTTTCATCCGACTATCCACTCCTCTATTGTTCCCGTTTCAGAAGAGAACACCGCTCCTATCTTATACAGTTTACGGCTGTCAGACTCATATTCACGAGCATACCCCTTTTCCTCTATCTGACGCAGAGCCTCATCTGCTGTACCGTCAAGCTTGAACTCAAAGATATACACATAATCCGGAGTCTCCACGATGCAATCTACCCGACCGTGGCTCTGGACTTTCTCAGTATAGACAGTGTAAACACTTATCAGACGCATAATCAAATAGAAGGTATAGTGAAAATACCTTTCCTTCTCACGCTCGTTCTCCTTACGGCGCATAGTATAGGGGATGCTGGCAAGGAAGGAAGTCATACCGGTGCGGAAATCATCAAGTTCCCCTTTTTTCAGCTGTGAGACCGCTTTTCTTATCCATGAGGCAGTCTCCATTTTATCACCAAAATACGAGGAAGCCACCATCGTAAGGAAACCGCGCTTCACCTCGTTGTTGGGGAAATCAAGCAGGAATGTCATTTCCTCCATGTCAAACTCCTTGATGGTCAGATAACCGCTCTGATAAATCATCGGCAATGGCTGTTCCACACTCGCCTTGTAATCGATAAATTCTTCCGGAGAATAAAACTTTCCTGTTATCTCGTTCATATTCTCGTCAGAGTGCGTCAACAGACGAATAAGATAGGTAGGAGTACCGCTCTTGAACCAATAATCGTAAATCCTGCCGGAATCAAACGCATTGAACAAGCTGAAAGGATTGTAGACATCCGTCATTCTGTCGCTGAAGTGATAACCGTCATACTGCGACTTAAGCATATTCAACATTTCATCATACGAGCATCTGTAGGCCTCCGTCAACTCCTCTATCGGCTCTCTGAAATAACTTTCCAGTTCCTCCTGCGATATACCGCAAAGAGTCTCATACTTGGCGTGCATGCTGATGTCTTTGGGCTGGTTGAAACCACTGAACACACTCACCTGCGAAAATTTTGTCACACCGGTCAGGAAGACAAACTGCAAGTATTCATCCGCCCCCTTGAAGGTAGAATAAAAACCTTTCAGAATGTTACGATGCTCTTCCTCCAGGTCCTTGTCATAGTCCAGGACGTCAAGAATAGGCTTGTCGTATTCATCCACCAGCACCACAGCACGCAGACCAGATTTCTCATAAGCCGTTTTCAGCAGTTCGATGAACCTCAACCCGGTGGGAAGACTTTTGTCTGCCTCTATTCCCATTTCACGCTCCCAGGAAGACACATACCCGTCAATCCAACGCTGCAAAACACCTTTCTGGGTAAAGTTCCCTCCATTAAAATCAATATGAAACACCGGATACACTTTCCAGTCCTTCTCCAGCGCCTCCATCTTCAGGCCCTTGAACAACTCCTTCCGGCCGAGAAAATAGTTTTTCAACGTAGACAGCAGCAGACTCTTGCCAAAACGGCGCGGACGGCTGAGGAAGTATATTGAACCTTCCTTCACCAAGCTGTAAAGCATATCAGTCTTATCAACATAAACAAATCCGTCCTCTATTATACGGTCGAAGCTCTGTATTCCGATGGGGTATTTCATATTGGAAAATTAATAATGAAAAATTAATAATTTAAAGTGGACAAAGCCTATTTTGTGGGTGTCGCACGTCTTTTACAAAGATAGTGCAAACAGAATGAAGTACAAAGTGAAAACAAGGTTTTTCTATACACACTTAAAAAGCCTTTAAGCCGCATTTACACGCAGCTTAAAGGCTCTTCTTTTCCGCATCCGCAAGTCTAGGGAAGCTCCTGCACCCGCATTTCGCGACCCGCTTACGCGGGAATTGTTTCAATAGATAAATTTGTAAATGGATAACTAGTTAAAAAGCGAAGACCAGCCTCACGGAGTAGTTGTTGAGCTTAAGGTTGTCGACCACGTACCCATTGTGCAGGCTCACGAGCCACGCGTCGTAGTTGCTGTACTCCCCACTCGACCAATAGAGCGACGAAAAGAGCTGTTTATCACTACCTGAAGCAGTCAAACTCTGATTCACAGCCTCCTTCGCACGATACAATTCGACCAACTCCTTTGGAGAAGGGAGATACCAGCCGGAAGTTTTATCTTCAGGTAAGGTGACTCCCTCCGTGATTGTGCCAAAGCTATTTAAAATAGTCACCGGATATCTGTCTGCAAAGGTCTCATTGTATGCCTTCAATATCTGGGTATTGTTATACCCCTGAATACCTCCCGGACTGTCATAACCAGAGCCCACATCCTTATTTAGAGCGTAATAACCACCTTGTGTATAAAACTCCTGGTTTTCTGCCCACGACTGGATGGTAGTAGATGCATAACTATTTTGCCATGCAGATGTAGTTTCTTTCAAGGAAACCACAAGTCCATGCGTACATTGAGGGAAATCCCGTTTCAATGCCGGGTCGGTAGCTGTCGCATCACCTACCCAGCACACTATGCCTACGCAGGCAGCCTTCTGTGCATCTGTCAAAGGAGTATCTTTACTTAGCAATGTACCGTCTTTCAGATAGAAGTCGCCTGCCTGCAAGTTATGTTCAATCTCCTTGTAACCGCCATCCACCTTATACGTTTTGTAATTCCCAGCCGTGGCAATGGATGGTGTGATAGTAAACTCCCTGTTCCCATCATCATAGCTTCCGATAAGAGTCGCATCTTCTTGCGCTACGGGGTTTACAAGAAAGCGATACGAGCCGTCCGACATCAAGCAAGGCTTGTCCTCGCTACTGAAATCTGCTGATGCAGCAATTGTGTAATCCGGCACAGCCGGTGAATTACTGAATTTATACACCGTCTCAGGCATTTCAATCACCGCCATAGCCATGCGGTGAGCCATGCGGAAAGAAAGCGAGAGCTTGCCATCGGCATAACTTGTCGTACCGGAGGCGGTCATCAGGTCGGAAGCGGTATAGCCTGTAGCATAATTGCTTTGGTCTGCTTTCGGCTGCCAGCCACTGATAAGCGGGGCAAAGAAAGCAGCATCATCTGTAGTGGCATCTGTAACGGTTACTTTATCCGTCATGTCCGCTTGATAGGGATAATAGAGGAAATAACTCTCGTTTTCATATCCTCCGTAAAGGTCTGTACCTGCCGGAGCCTGCCAGATGAGGCTTCCGTCTGTACCGTCAGTGGCAGTCAGGCAGATATTGTCATAAACTATCTCAGTGCCCCGCACGATGTAAAGCCCGCATTGGTCGCCGGCAGTAAACGTTGTGGTGTAACCATTCTCTGTGGCACGGCTACCGTCTGTCGCTTCAGAGGCATAGCCTCCATCCGTCACGGTGATAAGGAAGGGCTGCGCATGGCTACCGTCCGTTTCACCGGAAACCACCTCCTGCCGACAGGAGGCAAGGGCAAGCGGAATCACCGCCGCTGCCCAAAGTATATGTAGGATATTTCGTTTCATTGTCAATTGTTCAACTAGATAAATAAATTAAAGGGGTGAATAGTTAAAAAGCGAAGGCCAGCCTCACGTAGCTGTCGTTGCTCTTATTGAGGCTGCCCACGAGCCCAAGGTTCAGGCGCACGTACCACGCGCGGTTGCTGTGCTCCCCACTCGACCAGTAGTCCCAACTCTTTAAACCGTCACCACCAACGGCGGTAAGGGAGGAATTGATTATATCCCAGGTATCAGTGCCAAAATGACTATAAATATCATCCACATCCTTATAACAAAGGATATGCAATTCTTTCGGTGAGGGCAGGAACCAGCCGGTACTGTTATCGGGGGCAGGATTGTTTATAGCAAATTCGTCTATAGCTGCGACAGGTTTGACAATGTAGTCCGACTTATCATTAGTCTGGCAATACTCATTGTAAGCACGCAGCACAACAGTATTCTGGTAACCGAGGATATAATTCATGGGGTCTGTCGCACCTCCTTCTGAAGCGATGGATTTGAAATCCGTCTTCTGCTCATGATTGAAATAGCTGCCGCTTTGGAAATCTGCAACCGATTCATACGGATATTGCCAGACCATCCTTTCACTGCCGTTATAGGTAGCATCCTTCAATGCCACGGCAAGCCCATGAGTACAGTCCGGATGTTCGGCATGCATGATTACGTCATCCTCCAGACTGGCTGGGGTATTTCTGCCTGTCTGAGGAGTGGTTTCCGAAGGCGTCCAAAATACGATGCCAACCACAGGATTTGCATCATCGTTTTTCGGTTGCGGTTTTTCAGGTGTTGTTACCATTGTTCCATCAGCATAAATCAAACGCAGGCCACCATCAGAGGTCGTACCGTCTTGATAAATGTAATCACCTTTCTTTACATCATCAGCAGTGTAACGAACCAAAATTTCTTTACTTGTAACATCCTCACTCTCATTGCTATCTGTCCATTCTCCACCACTTACTTCTTCAAGCTCCAATCCTGTGGCGTTTACACGCACGATGTAGTTATACCTGCTTCCGGCTTCCAGTTCGATGCCCGCAGTTTTAGGAGCATAGCTGTATGTAGTGCCATTCAAGGTCACAGTGATAAAAGCTGTGCCTTGTGCAATGGTCTGCGGAGCAACAAGGGCTTCGTAAACCACTGTTCCTGCCGTATGATAGGGAGTGATGGATGCAGGATTACCGCCCTCTGTATTCAAACCGGTGAACTTCAGCGTAGCTTCCTCCACACTATTGATGCCGTCACCCGGAGTAAGGGTAACGGTCAGGCGTGCCGTACGGTGAGTGAACTTCAGCGACGAAGTTCCGATGGATACCTCCTGCGGTTCCGCCGCAATGAAATCGCTCTTGGCAAAACCCTCTCCGCCCTGGTCTTCCTGAACCACCACCAGAGGCATATCTGTAGAAGACGCATCAGCCTTGGGCCATGCACTGACGGTCACCGGTTCCGTGCGGATCCAGTAGAAAGGATCTGTACTAGTCAGCGTGGCAGATAAGCCATCAGCCGACGGGGTTACGGTGTAGTCTTTTACTTCATCGCCTATCTTTACGGCCACCGTACTTACTCCCGTCCAATTGCCATCCACTGTGGCGCGCGAACGTGCCTCAGGAAACTCCAGTCCCGTGGCAGTGAAAGTCATGGGAGTACCTTCCGCACCGTCTGCGGGCAGACCGTCCTGCGTACAGGCAGATAGGCCGAGAAGCAGGACGAAGGTACTATATGTAAATATTCTTCGTTTCATATCGTTTTTAGTTTATTGGTTCTTTTGTAAAGTTGGCGGAAGGATTTCATCCTCGCCCTGAACGTATCGCCATTCACTGTTTTTAGCTTCAAGGGCTTTGTTCATGGAGGCTGTGGCTGTTTCCCAAGTGTTCACTCTACCAACTTTTTCCATATAACCTGGATACTTAGGCCAAACGCCATCATCACAGTTTCCACTCCAATAACAGTTCCTAATCCAACCTCTAATATCGTATTCAGGTATCATTGGATTCTGATTCACCCCTGAAATACCACCAACATAAGTACCTTCGATATCTCCTGTGGTATAACAAGCTCTAATTTCCCCAACATTCATTCCGGCAACACCACCGGCACAATAATCTCTTATAAAATGCTCATCCTCCATTGGTGGTAGTGGTACTGATTCCCCTTTAATATTTCCAGTTGAATAACAGGCCATAATCTCGTCAAAATTAACACCAGCAATGCCACCAACTACATGATTCCCTTGAATCTGCCCAGCCGAATAACAAGCTATAATTTTGTCCTCATTCTCACCAACAATACCACCTGTATACATATTTCCTTGAATATTTGCTGTTGTATAACAAGATGTTATTTCCCCAAAATTATAGCCAACAATACCTCCGGCTTTTGAGTCTCCTTCAATATTTCCAATTGTATAACAAGAAGAAACAACTCCCAAATTATAACCAACAATACCACCCGCAGTATAGCCATCTATTATATCTATATCAACCAATCCAAGATTCTTTACAGTACCATCAGAATCCAGTTTTCTGAACAGGCCAACATAAACCTCAGAAGATTCAGATTCATCAATCACAATTCCAGAAATAGTATGATTCTGACCATCGAAAGTACCGTGATAATAATCATGTATCGGTGTCCAGTTGCTTTCTCCTTCAGTTACGGTCGGCATTACTATATCATTCGCCAGGATGCAATTAGTGCTATAATTTCCGGCATTTACATGTTCAGCCCATGCGTACAAGCCTTCTGCTGTAAAAACGGTATAGGTATCAGTCGATGCATTGTAACTATAGTCTGCATTCGCATCCACCTCTTCATTCACCTTTGTCGTCCAATCCGTAATGGTGCAACCCACCAGTTCCAGCCCCTTGGCGTTCACTTTTACGGTATAATTATAACGGCTGCCTGCCGCCAATTCTATGGCTGCATCGGGTAAATAGCTGTATGTTCCACCATTCAGCTGCACGGAGATAAAGGCTGCACCTTGTGCAATGGTCTGCGGAGCTACAAGGGCATCGTAAGTGAATCCGTCAGACACCTTATACGGAGTAACGGATGCCGGATTCTCATGTTCCGTGTCAAGACCGTTCAAACTGACCGATGCTCCCTCCAGACTCGTCACGCCTTTACCTTTCACAAGTGTCACAGTCACCCGCGCCGTACGGTGAGTAAATTCCAAGATAGGATTTTCAAATTCCACCGCATCGGAATGGGCATAAATATAGTCACTGCTTTTAAAGTTTTCCAATGAACTCTGGTCGGCATTCACTTTCACTTCAGGCATGGACAAATCAGCCGCATTATATGGCCACCATGCGGTGACTGTAATATTTTCACGGCTTGTCCAGTAGAAAGGATCTGTGCTGCTTAGAATGGCACTCTCCTTGTTCGCACCACTTGCACTTACGCTGTATTTCTTCACTTCAGCACCTACTTGAAGAGCCACATCCGTAACCCCGTCCCAATTGCCGTCCACCGTGGCACGGCTTGCCGCATCTTTCACTCCGGTAGTTTCTATCACCAACGGATATTCTCCTTCCGGAAGGTTAGTGCCGTCTGCCAAATCATTCTGCGTACAGGCCGACAAAGCCAGTACCGCCGCAGAAAGCACGAATGTATATCTTAATGTTTTCATCGTTTTCTTTTTTCTGTGATTGTAATTACATATTTGCATCTACCTCACCGTTCACTTCATCCCATGCAGCTATGGTGCAGCCGTCCAGTGAGATTCCGGTCTTGTTCAACTTTACACCTATATTATATTGTCTGCCGGCCACCCATTCGTTCTTGGCCGCACTGCCGTCTTTAGTGGCATTGGCATTGGTAAAGTCAAGCCCGGCCGTAAAGCTCTGCTCACCCTGCAGCTGTGCAGTGAAGGTGACAGGCACTTCAAAAGCCTGCGGATAACATATCAAGGTATATACCACCGTAGATGTCTCATCATCCGCAACAGACGGGGCATTGTTGTCTGCAGTAGAGCTGCCCGCAAATGTCCAGGCCGTACTGTTCTCGCCCGAGGCTGCTGCCACACCCGTCGTCACATTGAACGAACCCAGGTGCTTGAAGCCTTCCAGACTCAATGCGGCGGCCTTTACCTCGTCATAGCTCACATCGTGACCACACTTGACGGTCAGCACCAGTTTTGCCATTCTGTGCGTAAAAGCGAACGACACTTCCGGATTGGCCTTACTGCCATTGGCCTGTGCCCACAGGAAATCGAAATTTTTCTGGTCAGCCTGCTTCCAGGTATCAGCCGTAAGGGCATTTCCGTCCTGAAGGTCATTCCACGGATAACTGGCAGTGAATGTCACCTCCTCGTCCGTTTGGTAATAAATCTTTTTGCTTTCTTCTTTCGGAGAGAAATTGCCGTCGCCCGCAGACGTATAATAACATACGTTGGTATAAGTTACATCGCCGGTCAGACAGCTGATGCCAATTTCGTCGTTGGCTTCCCAAGCCTGGTCATAAGCACGTGATGCCCCGTCGATAATAGCGCTGAAACGTGCTTCATCTTGCGTATAACTGATACCCTCATTTTGGCAGCCTGCAAAAAGGAAAATCATGGCAGCTGCTGCCAGCATACTTGTTTTCAAATTTTTCATATTGAACCGTTTTTTAACTTCTATCTTTTTTACTTTTATCTCTTATTCCGCCTCCACATCTCCGCCGGAAACAATCTCCCAGTTGTCTATCGTTCCACTGAAATGCCCGTCCTGAGACACTGATACAGAACCTTCCAGCTCAACGGGCTGCTTATCCGTATTCACTTTTTCCAGCTCTTCCGTCACGTCGGAGGTGACGGAACTGATGTGGCCGTCCTTATTTTTTATCTTGACCGTAAGCGTCTGGCCATATCCTACACACACTCCCAAAATACGGCATTTCAATTCAAGTTCCTTTCCGGCACCGGCACGCGAAGCGGTTTCTGCCGTTTTCACATCAAGCCGGACCGCCTGGGGAGATTCACTGATTTCGCCCGTAGCCAGTTCCACCGAGCCGGACACGCCACTGAGAGAAGCCTCTATATCGGCCACATTGTCCGCATTTCCCCCGTCGAGCGTCACTTTCATGGACACCGCACTGAGCAGGCGTTTCATCGGGACAGTGACACGAAGGGTATCGTCCTTGAGCACCTCCAGTTCCCTGGTAGCGGAATACAGATACTCCGGCTGTGCCACAAGAAGACCGTCGGAATAACTGTCCACTACTGCCGTGGTGCCGTTCAGGGTAAAGCCTTGCGGCTCATTATAAACCAGCAATGTGTATTTGCCCGGAGCCAACAGTTCCGGATAGCACTGCGACGGATGTGCGGACTGATACACCTCACCGCCATTAATACAGAAAGACCACGCCTGTGGCACGTCCGTTTCCGACGGAGCTTCTGTCCAGTCGGCAGTGACTACCACCGCACCTTTATCCGGATGAGGCGTATAGAAAATGTCTTTCTTCACACACGAGGTCAGCGACAAAACCATGAGCGATGCCACTGCAATCAAATTATATTTCATACTGTTTATCATATTGTCGTTCCTCCTATTCTAAAATAAGGTCCATACAAGGGTTACTCCCGCATGAACAGGTCCCCACCAGTTCTTGCTTTCCTCGCCGCGGGTCACACGCACGCCGTCGATGGTGACATATTTCTTATAGTCGGCACGGAGGTAGCCCAGACCGAGACTGAAATCCATAAAGAAGGACTTGTTGAGCCGCATACGGTAACCGCCGGTGACGCCCCCACCCATCAGGTCGCCCTGCTTGCCGGTGGAAGACAGTTTGTAGTCGAACGCTCCTGCCTTATACATGACTCCCACGTAGCCGCGGTTTTCATGTCCCAGATAATACCGCACTTCGGGAGTGACTTCCCAAAGAGCATAGCAACGGTCGCTATTGTTCCATGTCCACGAGGTGTAGGTTCCATCTACCCCTATACCCACATGGCGGTTGATACGCCATTCCACCCCCAGGTCTGGGGTAAGGGTTGCCCAGCGCAGCAGGTTGGCACGAAGGGCAAGATGATAAGGAGCCGTACAGGCTTCCGCTTCTGCCTGAAGGCGTGACTGCTCAGCGGCCAGACGCTCCTGTTCTTCCCGTTCGGCTTCCGCCTTCTCGCGTACGGCCCGTTCAGCAGCCAGGCGCTCGGCCTCAGCCTGTTCCTTTGCCTCACGCGCTGCGTTTTCTGCCGCTTCGGCTGCCAGCCGTTCACGCTCCGCCTCGCCGGAAACTTTCCGGTTGTAGGCCTCTACCTTGGCAGCAGCTTCCGGACCGGCTATACGGGCCACTTTCTCCACACTGGCCGGAAAGGTAACCACCACCACGTTGTCCATCTCTCCCTGGTAGGGAGAGGCAATATGGCGGTCGGTCACAAACATCGATTCTGTGACCTTTCCACGAACAATCAACTCCGATTTCACACGAAGACTGCGCAGACGGGACAGTTTGATAGAAGAAAGGTCTTTGCCGGACGAGGCGTTGTAACTGCTCACACTGATATAGCGTTCGCCGTTTTTCAACTGCTCCATATTGGCGGACAAGGCAGACAAGAGCTCTTCAAGGCTCTTTTCATTTCCACGGTACGGAACATAAAACATATCTTTTTCCGCCTTGAAACGGAACAGATAAGTAGTGTCTGCACCGGTTTGAGAGAATAACGGCACTCCCACACTGGCGAGATACGTCGCAAATAAGATTCGCTTGATTATCATACTATGTATATATATGTGTTATGGTTTTATCCCCCACAGATAAAAAAATACGCAATGGATAGATTTCTTCTTATTTTGGGACAAATATATAAAATAATTTATGATAATCATAAAATCTCATAAAAATCGTAATCTTTTAATTCGTTTTATTCCCACTCATTCCCGCAAAAACAAATCCAACCAGAAAAAGGCAAATGCCTCCTACAAAAACTTCCTTTTCTCCCTACATATTCTCCCAAACGTCAGGACAAATTCTCTGTTTCACACTGTGAAATACAAAAACCACAGTGTGGGATACATATTTCACACTGTGGGATACAAATCCCGCACTGTGAAACAGAGAATTCTCAAAGGCAAAATAAAGTATGCGGCAGGGCATCCGGACTTTATCGCAGGAGCTGCCGGAAATATCCGGCGGACAAGACAAAAAAAATCCTGAAAGCCGACACATCTACGAATGTCAGCTTTCAGGATTTACAGCCAAAGGCAAGGCTAGCCTCTCAAACTATATTATTACCAGCGCAATCAGCTGGATAAACAGAATCAGGAATACCATGGCGATAGGATATACCGTAGCGTATGCCACTCCCGGAATGTTACTGTCTGTCATCGAATCGGCAGCAGCCAGACCAGGCGTACTGGTCATACCGCCGGTAATGGTACCTAACAAATCGAGCAGGCTTACCTTGAAGACCCATCGGCCCACTATGGCAGCTAACAGCATGGGTACCAATGTAACCAACGCTCCGACTCCGAAAAGCAGGAAACCACTTTCCTGGAAGGTGGCTACCAAAGTTTTTCCGGCTGAAGTTCCTACCTCTGCCAGGAACAACAACAAGCCCAACTGACGCAGCAACTGATTGGCCGGACCTGACATGGACCACATAATCGGACCTGTCTTGCCAATGGCGCTCAGGAACAATGCCATCATCAGCACCCCTCCGGTCAGCCCCGGAGAGAAAGTCATGCCACCTCCGAAAGAGATATGCAGTTTTCCGAACAATACGCCCAACACAATACCCATAGCTATCGGGAAGAAGTCTGTATCCGACAAACGCTTTACATCATTTCCCAACAAACGGGCTACTGCCTGAATACCTTCCTTCTCGCCTACTACCATCAGCTTGTCACCAAACTTCAATGCCAATTCCGGTGAGGGAGACAAGTCAATACCGCTTCGGCGTACGCGAGTAACCGTACAGCCAAAGTTCTTCTGCAGGTTCAGTTCACCCAACTGTTTGTTAATCATATCCTTCTTGGTGAGCAACAAAGATTCAATGGTCTGTGTATGGCTCAACGGGAGTTCACCTTCTTCACGTTCGCCCAACATCAGTGCCAGACTATTCAATGAATTCTCACTGCCCACAGCCTGAATACAGTCACCTTCCTGCAACACGGTATGAGCTTTAGGAATCAGAATCTCTTCTCCCCGTTTCAGGCGTGAAATTACAGCACCCGTCATGGCACGTATGTTCAACTGGATGAGCGTACGGCCAAATACAGCCGGATTTGTCACCCGGAACAAGCAAGTGCTCAGTTCAGGGAACTGGCTGCGCCGTTCCTTCTCCAGTCTGCGTGCTTCTTCATTCAAGTCTATTCCCATCAATTTGGGAAGCAACTTCACAAAAAGAATCACCCCAATCACCCCAAACGGATAAGCAATACCGTAAGCAATGGAAGCCAACGGCGACTGGGTACTGTCAATGGCTACCGCCAAACCAGGCGTACTGGTCAAGGCACCGGCAATCAGGCCCACGATACTTGGCGTATCGATGTCAAAAAGATATTTCATTCCGACCCCTGTCAGGCAGGCAGAAGCCACTATCAGCAGCGTAATCAGAATCAAGGTTTTTCCCTTGCTCCGGAACGAATGGAAGAAACCCGGACCGGCCTGAATACCAATCGTAAAGATAAACAACACCAGCCCGAAGGTTCCCAGTTCCTTTGGAATGGATACCCCCCAATGCCCGAAGGCAAGAGCAATGAAAATTACGGCAGACACATCGAGCGATAGGCCCATCACTTTGATACGTCCGAGCATAAAGCCCAAGGCTACAATCAAGAAAATTGCAAAATACGAAGTTTGCAGTAAGTCTGTCAACATGGTTAATAAAGATAAATGAATAAAACTGGGATAAAGATAAGCAAATTTTATGAATATCTTTATCCCAGCTTCTGAATTCACTCCTGCAGACTGCCTATATACTCGTAAAGCTTCTTATAAAACGCATGCTTGGTCAATGTGGAAGCATCGCCCAGAATAATCAGTTTCATACGGGCACGGGTAATGGCTACGTTCATGCGGCGCAGGTCATTGAGGAAACCAATCTGACCGTCTTCATTGGCACGTACCAGACTGATAAGAATCACATCACGCTCCTGCCCCTGAAAGCCATCTACCGTATTGATAGTAATCAAGGAACGATAAGGCTTGAAAAAAGTATCTTTCCTTACCAGCTGACGCAAATACTGCACCTGAGCCTTATAAGGAGAAATCAATCCCACATCAATCCGTTCTTCTAAAAAGCGTTCCCGACCGATTTTCGTGATGTATTCCTTTAGCTGCCCGATAGACAATTCAGCCTCCGGTTTATTGATTCGTCCGTAGTTTTCACCTACAAATTCTTCATTGCAGTCCATGCCTTCCGTATTTACCCATTCTATCGGCGTATCAAAATCCAGAATACTACGGTATTTCACTTCAGGAGCTGACTGCAACATTCCTCCATAAAACCAATCGGACGAGAAACGCATAATTTCATCGTTCATACGATACTGCACCTTCAGCAAGGATACCACCTCCGGTTTGTTTTTCACGATAGCCTGCATCAATGTATACCCTAACCCCGCACGCAAGGCTTCCGGATTTTTTACCGTAGGCGGCAACTGACAATGGTCGCCAGCCAATACCACCCGGTCGGCTTTACGAAGCGGAATCCAGCAGGCCGCTTCCAATGCCTGAGCCGCCTCATCGATAAATACCGTTCCGAACTTCTGTCCGGTGAGCAAGCGGTTGGCACTACCCACCAGCGTGCAGGCAATCACCCTCGCTTCACTGAACAAAGCTTCATTGATACGGATTTCCAATTCCGTGGCGCGGTCTTTCAGGGAATTGATTTTTTGCCGGATACTTTCCCGGTCATTTCCTTTCCGGCTACGGGTATACAGTTCACGAATCGCCTTACGGATACTCCATAACTGAGGATAGTCGGGATGTGACTCAAAACGACGTTCGTACGTAAACGACAGCATCTTATCGTTCACCCGACTGGGGTTCCCGATACGAAGCACGCTGACACCACGGTCTACCAACTTTTCACTAATCCAGTCGACAGCCATGTTACTCTGAGCACATACCAGTACCTGATTTTCACGATGAAGTGTTTCATAAATAGCCTCTACCAGCGTAGTGGTCTTACCTGTTCCAGGAGGACCGTGCACAATGGCCACATCCTTGGCATGCAAGACTTTATTCACTGCTTCATCCTGTGTAGCGTTCAACCAAGGGAAACGTACGGGTTGAAACGAGAAAGTAGATACGGGTTGCGTACCATGAAAAATATCCCTTAACTCTGCCAGTCGGTTGTTCTTGGCAGAAATAACCTGTTTCAGTGCCTCAAACATCAGGCGGTAGCTGGTTTCATCAAAATAGAGTTGTACCCCAACTACTTCTTTACTCTGTAGCGTAAGTAATGCGTTGGCATCCGGCAAGATAACTACCATGCGGTCTTCCTCCACGTAATTCACCGTAGCTACGAAATTCAGGTAAGTCAGTTTCCCCGACATATCCTGCGTAAAGAAACAAACCGGTTTTCCATATTCAAACAGATGCTCTATCTCTTTGTCTTCTTTTCGTTCTACCTCAATGACCAACTGATTCAAGGCATTGTAATAGCTCCGGCCTAACGATAACGGATACCAGCACATGCCCCGTTTGATTTTCCGACCAATTCCCATCAGCTCCGTCTGCTGCTGAAACTGCTCCTTTTCGTATTCATACTCTAATTTCAGCAATTCATAGTGATGCTGCAAGTATAAAACAGGCGATTTTATTGAGCTACCTTCCTTATTCATTTCCTTCTACATTTGAATTGGTTTCTGCCAGCATTTGGGCACGCGACTTGCTCTGCGTCACCACATAAACACCTGTAAAAATCAACAACGCCGCTACAATCTTCACCCAACCGAAAGTTGCCATACCGGCAAGTACAGCCACACAACTTCCCACAACCGGCTGCATGTAGTTATACATACTGACTACCGTAGGACGCAAGGACTTCTGACCTACCAGCATCAAAATATAAGCCACATACGTACCAAAGAGTATGACATAACCGACTTCCAACCAGACTTCTACCGGGAAAGCCGCCCAGTCCATCACCGAAAAATCATGATAAGAGAAGGGTATAAAGCATATCGCCGCATAAGTAAACATCCATTTCATCAACGTAATCACATGATAACGCGCAATCAGCTTCTTAAAAATGGTCAGATAGCAGGCAAAACTAATCTGAGCTGCCATACAAAGTGAATCTCCCCATACGCTGCCCCCTTCCGCATCTCCTCCCCGATTGCTCAGAATCAAGGTCAGGGCACCGATGGACCCGAGAAATATCCCAATCACCTTTTTCGGAGTAACGGGTTCTTTCAGGAAGAGAGCCGCTAAAATCATGGTCACAATCGGCATAGTGGTAGTCATGATAGACGCATCGACCGGAGAAGTAAGTGACAAGCCAAAAGTAAAACACCCCTGATTGCAGACAATCCCCAACAAGGAAGCAAAGAACAGCATCAGCAAATCGTGCGGATTAACCTTCTCCTGCTTTACAAAGAAAGAGGTAGTCCAGAAACACACAGCCGCTCCTATCATACGCATATTCGCCAGTGTGAGTCCGGTAATACCCGCTTCCATGGCTGCCTTGCCTACCGGAGACATCAATCCCCACATGCTTGCAGCCAGTAACAATGAAATATGAGCTTTTACAGAACCTTTCATGATTTCGTCTTTTTAAATTTCTGCAAAGTTACGAGGATTTTGAAAAAAGGGCCGGTCGGGCGTTGATTTATTCCCGGGAATTTTCTATTTTTGTTTGACGCGTTAAAAAAATACAGTCCATGAAAAAGCAAGCTGAATATATCAAGCGCATTGAGATAAAGGGCTTATGGGGCCGGAAAAACATTGCCTGGGATTTACGCCCGGATGTAAACATCCTGAGCGGAGTAAACGGTATCGGAAAAAGTACGATTCTGAACAACTCTGTCCGCCGGCTGAGTGACCTGGAAGGAGGAGCCCTGAGTAATGGCATACATCTGGGAGTGTCTTTCACTTTCTATCCGGAAGATGCCACTTATATCCACTTTGATGTGATAAGAAGTTTTGACCGTCCGCTGCTCAGTTCCGGATTATTGGAAAAAATCGGTAACCAGAATGTCAAGACTGAACTCGACTGGCAGCTTTATCTCCTGCAGCGACGCTATCTGGATTATCAAGTGAACATCGGCAACCGGATTATCGAGCTTTTGACCAGCGGCAAGCCCGAAAATCAATCCAAGGCAGCCGAAATCTCTCTGCCTAAAACCCATTTCCAGAACCTGGTAGATGACCTGTTCAGTGAAACGGGGAAAAAGATTCTCCGCCAGAGCAATGAAATACAGTTTGAACAAGACGGCGACATATTAACCCCTTATCAGCTTTCTTCCGGTGAAAAGCAGATGCTGGTCATCCTGCTCACCGTATTGGTACAGGACAATCAACCATGTACCCTCTTTATGGACGAACCCGAAATCTCACTTCATGTAGAATGGCAGCAACGGCTTATCTCGCTCATCCGAAGCCTGAATCCGAATGTGCAAATTATACTGACCACCCATTCACCGGCACTTATCATGAACGGATGGATGGACGCCGTTACCGAAGTGAGTGACATTACAACCCTTTAAAAACATGTAGCCGTATGGGAAAAAGACTGACTGAAAACCTTTCTTCCCTGTACATTGGAGCGGCTAACAGCCTTAAGCCCAAGCGTGCAAGAAGAAAAATCGTGGCCTACGTAGAAAGCTATGATGATATTTCTTTCTGGAGATCCATACTTGCGGAATACGAAGACAACACCCGCTATTTCGAAGTCATGCTCCCCTCTCAGACTTCATTGGCTAAAGGTAAGAAAACCGTACTGATGAACCAGCTCGGGAAGCAATTAGGCGAAAATATGATTGCCTGCGTGGACAGCGATTATGACTACCTGTTGCAAGGACGTACTAACACCTCCCGATACATCATCGAAAATCCCTACGTGATGCAAACCTATGCATACGCCATTGAGAACTACCATTGCTATGCCGAAGGGTTGCATGAAATCTGTGTCATGGCTACGCTGAACGACCATAAGCTGATTAATTTCCCGGAATTCATGAAACTTTATTCCCAGATAGCTTATCCGCTGTTTGTGTGGTCTGTCTGGTTTTACCGGAAACATATTCTGTCAGAATTTTCACTACTGGACTTCTGTTCCTATGTAAAGCTTGATCAGGTTAGTACCCACCATCCGGAACGAAGTCTGGAAACCATGGCCAAAAAAGTCAACCGCAAACTACATGACCTGGAACGCCATCATCCGGAAGCGCTGGAAGAAATTGAAAGCATGAAAAAAGAGTTCGACCGACTGGGAGTACATCCTGATAATACCTATATGTTTATTCAAGGCCATCACATTATGGACAATGTAGTGCTGCGACTGCTCATTCCCGTATGCACCGTGCTCCGCCGGGAAAGAGAACAGCAAATCCATGACCTGGCCCTCCACGACATGCAGCTTCACAACGAGCTGACCAGCTACCAGCGAAGTCAGGTAGGCGTGGAAGTCGTTATTCACCGAAACAGTTTCTACAAGAACTCTCCTCTGTACCAGATGATACGGAGAGACATCGAGAAATTTCTCAAAATCATCCGTTAGCCGGCATTTCCCTATCCAATTATAGGAAATCCCCTACAAAAGAATGGGCGTTTTCATCTTGACCGGAGAATTTTCTTCCGCTAACTTTGTACTATCAACAAAGCTGGAGGAATCACACTCTCAGCCGGAAAAGACAATGCTTATGAGAACAAGAACATTTATTCTTTGCCTGCTGGCCCTTTGCCTGAGCACAATCCGGGGCTACGCATCCGGTCTGGGCGACTTCCGGGTCAATGCCCGTTTCCTGACCGACCGAATGGCCTTTGAACTGCACCTCAACAGTAACCAGTACAACGACCTGTTCGAAATCAATTACGACTTTCTCTGCAATATAGGTCCATACGTTTCTGGCATTGCCGTTGCCGACACTCGTGCGATGGATGCATATTACCGTTACCTGGACGAACGAAACGACGACCTGCGATGGGTTCTTTCACAAGCCGAATACGTACGCTTCATCGGTATTGAATATTTCTTCCGTCCCATTTATGCCATCAACAACGTATGCTATCTGCGTGTGTATAAAATTTATCCGAACAGAACCCATTTCTACTTCGGACCTCCCCGTCATTACCTGACCTACAGGGGCGGACATTGCCGGGCACATTTCGGGGGAGTAAGCTACTACCGGCGTAACTACCCTGCACGCTACCACCATCCGGTGTACAGCCGCCCGTGCCGAGTCAGTCCGCAGATGCGACCGCACGACTTTGCCGGACCACGTCCGGGAAATCGTCCTCCGCAGAAGCCCAACTGGAAGCCTGCACCTCGTCCGGACCGGAGACCTGTCTCAGTAGGCAGACCCAATTATCGCCCGCCTCAGCATTCAGACCACAAACCGCAGGCACGCCCGCCTCACAATACTCACAAAAGCCCAGGCTTCAGGCCTCAGGAAAGACCCACCCGACGCCCGGAGGTAAGTCCCGACAAAATGCGTCCGAAACAAATCCGGGAAAAAAGTAACATGAAAGAAAAAGAGCGTAAATCTCTCTCCAAACGATTATAAATAAAAAAGTGCTGAATCAGGAATCATCTTTTCCAGGTTCAGCACTTCCTTTTATATTAAAAAATTCTCAGACTAAGCGGATACCCCCTTCTTCCAACACCACCAGTCTTTTCTTATATAAATCGCCGACCGCTTTCTTGAAAGTCTTCTTACTTACACCGAAGGTCTGGTAAATAACCTCCGCATCGGTCTTATCATTCAGCGGGGTAAAGCTGTCATTATCCTTAATGTACTGAAGCAATACTTCGGAAAAATCGTCCACCTTCCGGGCACCGGCCTTCTGCAATTCCAAATCAATCTTGCCATCCGGACGTACCTGTTTCACGAAAGCACTCAGGTGCATTCCGGCTTCCAAAGGCTGGAACACCTCATTATGGAACAGCATACCGCTAAACTGATTTTCTACAATCACCTTGTAGCCTAAATCCGTACGCTGCCATACCATGACATTTACCTCCTGTCCCGGCTGATACTCCGGCTTCTCCGTAGAAAGATAATGCTCCACCTTGGCAGAAGCTACAATGCGGTAACTTTCTTCATCCAGATGCACATGCACCACATAGCGCTTTCCTTTCTGCATCTTCATCTTCTGCTCACGGAAAGGCACGAACAAGTCTTTCATCAATCCCCAATCAAGAAAGGCGCCGAACTGATTGACCCATGCCACCTGCAGACAGGCAAATTCACCCACCTGTACATAAGGCTGCAGCGTAGTAGCGACCAGACGTTCCTCCATATCGAGGTAAATAAATACATTCAGAATGTCTCCCGGCTTGGTACCTTCGGGCACATAACGTTTCGGAAGCAAAATTTCACCGTCCTCATCTCCATTGAGGTACACCCCGAAATCCACTTCCTTCACTACTTCCAGCTGATTATATTTTCCTAATTTTATATGACTCATAACAACTCTTTATTTCCGCCAAAGATAGCATAAAAAACTCATATACTCACACTGCCCTCCCCATAAAGAAAAACTAAAAATATTTTTATTTTTACACCGCAAAGTAAGTGGTAAACCACCGTGACTTGTTTTATAGGAAAAACATACATCATTAAACTTTATATCTATGAAACTCTACACTATTTTAGGAAGTTTTCTGGGACTCTCTTTGTGCATGAGCATCGCTTCGTGCCACTCTCCCCAACCAACCAGTGAAATCACATGGAGCACCTTTAACATCCGCTACGACAATCCCTACGACAGCCTGAACAGCTGGACATACAGAAAGGACACTGTAGCCAATTTCATCAAGGCACAAAATCTGGACATTGTAGGTATGCAGGAAGTCCTGCACCACCAGCTTGAAGACCTGAAAGCCCGTCTGCCAGAATATGCCGAAGTCGGCGTGGGACGGGAAGACGGAAAGACACAAGGCGAATATGCCCCTCTGTTCTATAAAAAAGACCGTTTTGAATTACTGGACAACAACACCTTCTGGCTGTCACAATACCCCGACAGTGTAGGATTCATCGGATGGGACGGTGCCTGCACCCGTATTGCTACCTGGGCCAAGCTGAAAGACAAGACCAACGGAAAAATCTTTATGGCCATCAATACGCACTTTGACCATGTGGGAACAGAAGCCCGTAAAAAAGGCGCTTTGCTGATTATTGAAAAGATAAAAGAAATCGTAGGCGACCAGCCTGCCGTAATTACCGGAGACTTCAATGTATCCGACCAGTCGGAAGCCTACCAGACCATCACCGGCAACAGTTTCGTGCTGAAGGATGCGCATAAGACAGCTCTCCAGCAAGAAGGTGCCAGCTATACCTTCCATGACTTCGGACGCATTCCTGCCGACTCATGTGAGAAAATTGACTTCATATTTGTCACCCCTCAAATAGAGGTACAGCGCAGCTACATTCCTGAAGAAAACCGGGAAGCAAAGAAATTCCTTTCCGACCACAACCCGGAAATCGTACACCTTTCTTTCTAAAAAGACTGATAAATCGAGGAAAAATTTATCCCGTCCGCCGGTACACATACCGGGACGGGATTTTTTTATCTTATACAATGCGTCCGTCCACCAGATGAATGGTACGGTCGGTCTGAGTGGCCAGCTCCTCATCGTGCGTTACGATGACAAAAGTCTGCCCTAACTTGTCACGCAGTTCAAAGAACAACCGATGCAGTTCTCCCTTGTTCTGCGTATCCAGACTTCCGGAAGGCTCGTCCGCCAAGATTACCGAAGGATGATTCATCAAGGCACGGGCTACAGCCACACGCTGCTTTTCGCCCCCCGAAAGCTCTGCCGGCTTATGCGTGGCCCGCTCCGACAATCCCAGGAAATCCAGCAAATCCAACGCTTCCTTTCGGGCAGTTCCCGCCGACTTGCCTTGAATCAAAGACGGCATCATGACATTCTCTACTGCCGTAAACTCAGGCAAAAGCTGGTGAAACTGAAAGACAAAACCGATTTCCCGGTTCCGGAAAGCAGAAAGCTCTTTTTCTTTCAGACGGTTCACTTCCGTACCGTTCAATATAATTCGTCCTCCGTCCGGCTTGTCAAGTGTACCCATAATTTGCAGCAAGGTAGTCTTTCCCGCCCCACTGGGGCCCACAATACTGACCACTTCACCTTTTCCGATTTCAAGGTCAATCCCCTTCAACACCTGAAGTGCACCAAAACTCTTGGTTATCCCTTCCAACTGAATCATACGACTTTACAATTTACGAATTACATACTCCGCCAGATAGCATCCGAATACGGCCGGCATATAGCTGACGGTTCCTGCGGTAGACTTTTTGTTCTGCTCATCATCCACCAATATCACCGCATTTGTATCGGCCTGCTCCGTGCTGAACACCACCGGCAATTTCCGCTTCATACCCATTTTCTGCAAACGCTTACGCACCGCCTTGCTCAACCCACAATGATATGTATCCCACAAATCTGCAAAACGAATCTGCGTAATATCCCGTTTGGCTCCGGCTCCCATGCTGCTGACAATCTTCAATCCGCGTTGCAAGGCATGATATATCAGATAGCACTTAGGAGCTACCGTATCAATGGCATCTACCACAAAATCAAACGCTGCACTGTCCAGCAGTTCAGGTATAGCCTCATCTTTCAGGTAAACCGGCAGCACAGTCAGCTCCAGTTCCGGATTAATATCCCGGAAACGTTCAGCCAGCACCTCTGCTTTTGGACGTCCGATAACGGAATGAGTGGCCGGCAACTGACGATTGATGTTACTCGGCTGTACCGTATCGGCATCTACAATCGTCATCCTTCCCACTCCGGCACGGCAAATCATTTCAGCCGCATACGAACCTACTCCTCCCAAGCCTACCACCAGCACATGCGCCTTACGCAGACGCTCCATCTTCTCTTCGCCTAACAGCAATTCCGTGCGCTGCTGCCATTCTTTCTTATTTTCTTCGCTCATGAATCTTTCTTAAACCATTTATAAAACCAGTTGCCCACCTTGTCATAATACTGCGTTTCGGCCCATCCACGCGGATCGGCAAAGCTTAATGCCTCATTCGGGTCACCCTTCTGGTCAGGATACAGCAGCATGATACTGTTGTTATTAAAATATCTGGATACCTGCATGGGCAAGCGTTCAAAAGAAGAATCATACGAAATAGACCCTCTTCGTGAGCTGACAATGACCAGCAGATGATCGTAATTCACCTGTCCTGTAATAATCAGCAAGTCGTCCCAGTTATCCAGTTCCTGGTATTCCGTCATCACATCCTTGTGCTTCTTCTGGATATATCCCTTGATATACCCCAAGGTCTGGGGATGGGCAAAGAAATGCAGGCGGCATCCCAGCTGACTGCTCATGCGGCACAAGTGCGTAATCCATTTCACAAAGCCATGCTCAAATTCCGATTTAGGAGGCACCGCCACAATGATGCGTCGCAGCGTATTGACCGGCATCAGGAAACGGGCAATCATTACCTGCTGATAAGTATTCTTCAACAAATCTTCCGTCAGATTACCGAAGAACGAATCCACGATATTAGCCTTGTTGTGCAAACCAATGACAATCGTAGTAGCTTCAGTTTCCTTGGCTGTATGCAAAATACCCGTAGCAATGTTCAAGTCGAAGCGCGACACCGTCTTCAGAAAGACATTGGCCGATGCAGCAATCTGAGCCGCCCTTTCCAGGCTTCTCTTTCCCCGCATCTCCAGCCGGACAGAATCATTGTTATCATTAATCACATTCAGTGCCACCAAATTGTCCGTCCGCTTTTCATCACGTACCACTAATGCTAACTGAATCAGTTTGTCCAATGTGTCCGGATTGGCCACAGGAATCAGTATACGCTCTTTTTTCTGCTCTTGTTCTTCATCCACTTCCGCATCATCCATCGCAATTCGTTTGGCCGCATGTTCCGTAATAAACGAACTGACCACACAAGTCACCAGAATCAGCAGAATGGTACCATTCAGCACATCTTCGTTCAACAAGCGCTCTCCACTGGGCAGAATGATGTTGTACCCCACCAGTACCGCCGCCAGGGTAGCCGCAGCCTGTGCATTGCTCAGTCCGAACATCAGCTCCCGTTCTACCGCCCTCATGCGATATATTTTCTGCGTCAACCACGAAGCAATCCATTTTCCCAGCAATGCCACCACAATCATGACACATGCTACCTTAATGGAATCGATATGGCCGAACAACACATTCACGTTTATCAACATTCCCACCCCGATAAGGAAATAAGGAATAAACAGCGCATTTCCCACAAACTCCAAATGACTCATCAGCGGAGAAACATGCGGAATCAGGCGGTTCAACACCAGCCCGGCCAAGAAGGCCCCTAAAATTCCCTCCATACCAATCAGTTCCATCAATCCGGCTCCTAAGAAGACCATGGCCATCACAAAGATATACTGTACCACCTGGTCACTGTAACGACGGAAGAACCAGCGCCCGATGCGAGGGAAGGTCAACATAATCACTACGCTCAGCACCACGACTTTCAGCACTAGCCACACCCAGAACATATCCGAGGTATCGCCTTTGTACATACCTGCAATGACGGCCAATACCAGCAAGGTCAGCGTATCCGTCACCGCCGTACCTCCCACCGCGATACTGACAGCCCGTTGCCGGTTGATGCCGTAACGAATCACAATCGGATAGGCTATCAAAGTGTGCGAAGCATACATACTGGCCAGCAGCACAGAAGTCATCAGACCGTATCCTAGCAAGTTCAGGTTGGTCCACACACCGATACCCAACGGAAAAACAAATGCCAGCAAGCCCAATACCGTAGCCTTCACACGGATACTCTTGAAATCCTCCATGTTCATTTCCAGTCCGGCCAGGAACATGATATAATACAGTCCCACCTTACCGAAAAGTTCAAAACTACTGTCACGAGCCAGAATATTGAATCCATGTTCCCCGATAACGATACCAGCCAGAATCATTCCGATAATGTGCGGAATACGCAGACGTTCCAATACTATCGGAGCAAACAAGATAATTACCAGCACCAAAAAAAAGATCCACGTAGGATCAGTGATGGGAAAATCTATATTGAGATGAACCAAATCTAACAAATCTTTCATATATGAGGGGCTGTTCGGTTTAAATTTATGGACAAAAATACGAAAAAAGTTCCGTATTTCCCCTTTGGTATTCCAAAATGTTTTAATTTTGCGGTTCAAAGGATACAAGTAGAAGAAAAAACTATCTAACTAAAATACAGAAAGCAATACAATCACGGAATTTATTAACTTAAACAAGAAACATAAGAAATGAAAGTAGCAATTGTTGGTGCAAGCGGAGCCGTAGGACAGGAGTTCCTGCGTGTGCTCGATGAAAGAAACTTCCCGGTAGATGAACTGCTGTTGTTCGGATCTTCAAGAAGTGCCGGACGAAAATACACTTTTCGCGGAAAAGAAATCGAAGTAAAACTTCTGCAGCACAACGATGATTTCAAAGGAGTAGACATCGCCTTTACGTCAGCCGGTGCAGGAACTTCTAAGGAGTTTGCAGAAACCATCACTAAATACGGTGCAGTGATGATTGACAACTCCAGCGCTTTCCGTATGGAAAACGATATTCCTCTGGTAGTGCCTGAAGTCAACGCAGAAGACGCGCTGAACCGCCCACGTGGCATTATTGCCAACCCTAACTGTACGACTATCCAGATGGTTGTAGCCCTGAAAGCTATCGAAAACCTGACTCATATCAAACGTGTACACGTATCTACTTACCAGGCTGCCAGTGGTGCCGGTGCGGCTGCCATGGACGAACTTTACGAACAGTATCGTCAGGTATTGGCCGGAGAACCTGTCACTGTAGAAAAATTCGCTTATCAGCTGGCATTCAACCTGATTCCTCAGATTGACGTGTTCACAGACAACGGTTATACCAAAGAAGAAATGAAGATGTACAATGAAACACGTAAAATCATGCACTCAGATGTACAGGTTAGTGCTACTTGCGTACGTGTTCCTGCACTTCGTTCACACTCAGAAAGCATCTGGATTGAAACAGAACGTCCGGTATCTGTAGAAGAAGCCCGCGAAGCATTTGCCAACGGCGAAGGTCTGGTACTGATGGACAACCCTGAAAAGAAAGAATATCCGATGCCGTTGTTCCTGGCTGGAAAAGACCCAGTATATGTAGGCCGTATCCGTAAAGACCTGGCTAACGAAAACGGTCTGACTTTCTGGATTGTAGGTGACCAGATTAAGAAAGGTGCCGCTCTGAATGCCGTTCAGATTGCTGAATACCTGATTAAAGTGAAGAATATCGGATAATTAGTTTATCGGTATTGATATAAAGAAAGGCATTGCCTGTGAGTCTTAAGCTCCAAGCAATGCCTTTTTATTTTTTTCCTGCCTCAACTTCCAAATCAGCTTTCTCATCATTCGTCTTCCGTCATCATAAAACGTCCTTGTGAATAGTGTATGAAGCAAAAAGGGTTTCTATGTTTCCCTGCCGGGAAACGTACGGTTTCTTGCCGGGAAACATAGGTTTTCGCTACGGGAAACATACGGTTCAGAGAAGGGAAACGTAAAAAATGAAACATCAGTTATCCGAAGATGCCGGTAGTTTCTTATCAAAGAAATCGAGCGTCCAACTATCCATCCATTCGATATAAGGCACTCCATTTTCAAACTGTACGGGCAACCAAATATAACGGGCATCACTCGGATGCTTAGGCCGCCAGATATCTGCCATAAAGATAAAGGCATCTTTCTTTCCCGGTACCGGAAGTACATACGTGCTCTGTCCGCCAAAAGTGATTTCTGATTTTTCTCCACGGCAAGGATTTGGATGTTGTGTCCAGGGTCCCCAAATACTGGGAGCAGAGAACATACGTGCTTCATTAGGGTCCCATCCGGTACAGCCGGAAGTAATCATCCAGTACGTACCGTCACTCTTCTTGAATATGGCAGGTGCCTCATTGTGTCCGGCTGGAGCCATACGCACATACTTCCCTGTATGAGTCAGGTAATCATCACTCAATTCTGCAATCTGTAGTGTCAGATTGTCTTCTGACGAGTAAATATGATAGGCCTTGCCATCTTCATCGACAAAAAGCTGCATATCACGTGCCATTTGTCCTCCTTGCAGGTCGCGTTTCACAAACAAACCTTTGTGAATAGCTTCATACCACATTGGTGTCCACCATTCCTTATATTTTTCCGCATCCAATGTATCCAGCATGGCACATTGTGTTTCATCCATATCAAAAGGAAGTACTCCCGGATTAATACGTTCCGAACGAATGTACTTGAACGGCCCTGTAGGAGAATCCGATATGGCCACTGCCGAACGAGCCGCCGCATAACCTTTTCCTTTCAATTCCAAATGAAACCACATGACAAACTTCTTCGTCTTTTCATTATAGATTACTTTTGGACGTTCCATTACACATCCCTGTACAATGTCACTGGTAGAATCGTTCAACACTACAGGTAAAACGGCTCCTTCGTTGTTCCAGTCTGTCAGGTTCTTTGAAGAGTAACACATAATTCCCACCATGGCACTGCTGGTAGAGTCGGATTTATTCTCGCCATACCAGTAATAAGTACCATCATGATACAATATACCACCTCCGTGGGCATTTACATGTACTCCTTGATTGTCTGGCCAGATTTCACCACTACAAATTTCTTTGGGAGGTTCGGCTGTACATGCCGCTAGCAAAAGAAAACAAAGCACACCCAAAAGACTAATTGATTTCAGTCTCATACATCAAATTTATTATATCTTTATTACAACAATTACGACTGAGATTCAGGAAGCAATCCGAAATAAGCCCCAGAATCTCAGTCGCAGTTCATTATCCCTTATTTACAAAACTATATAGTTTCTTAGAACAAATCCCATGTACGGATTTCATCTCTCCAATGGTGATCTTTCGGAAAAGGCTTTTCTCCCCAAGCACGTACGCTGGTCCATTCCTGTGGTGCATCAGTCCAGAAAGGATGAGAAGCCGGAAGTCCCAACGGCAAGAATGCCAAAGAAGTCATATACAAACTTCCGTTGTTGGTATACCAGTCGGCTACATTCGGCTGACGTCCGGTAAATCCGATAGTCAGGAAACCACCTTCATTGAAATTGTGTCCGCTGGCAAACATACGCTTCATCACTGCTGTCAACGCACAACGAACCTGTGCATTAGTCACCCCTGCAGGCAGTTCCTGATACCATGCCATCAAAGCCAATGGCTGCATAGCCGCCATACGATAAGGAATGGAACGTCCAAATACGGGGAAGGTTCCTTCCGGAGAGATGAAACGTTCCAAAATCAGGCTGAATTTCTGCGCACGTTTCAACGCGCGGTCATAATATTTTCCGTAGGCAATCCGTGTATATACTTTGGCATCCTTCATGGCCTGAAGGGTTTCCAAATACATCGGATGGAATACGTAACTACTATAATAATCGAACGCAAAAGAAGGACCATCGGCATACCAGCCATCTCCTGTATACCATTCTTCTACCTTACGAATGGCTGAATTCACACGATATTCATCGAATGAAGCCCCAGCTTTTGCTAAAAAGCTCTCAATGGTAGATGAGAACAACAGCCAGTTGGTATAAGGAGGATCAACCCGACGCAACTGCTGGAATTCTTCCACATAGCGTTTCTTCGTAGTCTCATCCAACGGCAACCAGAGTTGTTCGTATGCACGAAGGAAACTTTCTGCGATATAGGCTGCATCCACCAACGCCTGTCCATGACCACGCCACAACAGATAGTCCGGACTTTGCGGATCAACTGCATTGGCATAACTCTTCAAAGCCATTTCACGAAGTTCCTTACGCATCTTTCCTTCTTCAGTATCATCATCCGGCAGTGTCAACCAAGGGGCAATACCCGCCATCAAGCGTCCGAACGTTTCCATATAAGTCACCCGTTTGTCACGGCCATCCCAGTTAGGACTTACTTCTACCAGCATGTTTTTCTGCAATTCGCCTTTTGACATGTTACTCAATACCGGATAAGCCATCTGATAAGCCAATTTGCACCAGTAAGCACGGTCGGCACTTTGAGCAGCTTCCAAATAACGCACATACTCACAAGCAGCCAACAAAAAGGCTCCCACTCCAAAATTAGCGGTAGACTTTGCATTAATTACTTGTCCAGGGATTGCTTTTTCACCGATAGGCTGTACATAACCTACCGCTCCATCTTTCTGAAGAGCTTTCTTTGACAAATAGTTCCATGCCTTCTGCACCACCGGCATATATATATCTTTTTCTAAATACCCATTGTTTATACCCCATAAAAATCCGTATGTAAACAGTGCCGTACCGCTGGTTTCCGGTCCCGGTGCAAATTCCGGATCCATCATACTGCGTGTCCAGTAACCTTCAGGCTGCTGGATAGCTGCCACGGCTTTAGCCATATTTTGAAATTTATCCACAAAGAACTGATGATGCTTGTATTCTACCGGCAAATCCTTCAACACTTTAGCCAGTCCAGCCAATACCCATGCATCACCTCTAGCCCAGAAATCCTTCTTACCATTGACTGTCTTGTGCTTCGGATAGATGTATTTTGCATCACGATAATAAAGATTCTCATCTTTATCGAACATAATACTATCAGAATAAATCAGATATTCATACAATTTATCCAAATATTTCGCATTATGAGTAACCTTATAGAGTTTTGTCATTACCGGCATTGCCATATACAACGCATCACTCCACCACCAGTAATCATGCTGCGGGGTACTCATCTGGTACTCCATAACCTCACGCGCACGCTTGATTTTCTTATCATCCGGAGCTAAATTGTACAAATCGGTATAAGTCTGGAAACAAATCTGGTAGTCACCAAAAAGAACATACTCATCCGACTCTCCGTAAGAATATTTCCACTCCGCACGGTTATCACTCTTCGCTCCCTTCCACTGGTTGTAGTTTGCCCAGGTTTCAGAATAAGCACGATAAGTCTCGTTTCCAGTCAGAAAATAGGCTTCCATATTTCCCGTATGATATACGGCATTATCCCAGAACGAACGAACTTCCGGCGAATTTTCTGCCTGCCAATGCTGATTTACCTTATCAATCATCTTCCGGACCTCAACAGCCTCGGAATCTCTGGCCCCAACCGACATCGGCAATACTCCGACAGCGCAGGCCAGCAACAATTTAAATACCTGTTTCATAGTTTTATTTTGAGATTAATTTATTTCCAATACATACACAGGGGTTGCTTCTGAAGCCTTAACTTTTTCCCCGTCTCCCTGATGCGTTTCCTGCACAAATACATGCAGTTTCTGATGTGTTTTCCACAACTCCGTATCATAGCTGGGCTCCCAGGCATCTACAGAAAAATCGGTCAGGTCTTTCACCTGCCATTTGCCCGACTTTACATCGTCTGTATAGGCCATAGATACTTTACTGCCACGTTCTGCATCACGGAACACAAAATAAGCCTTCCCTTTATCTACCGCAATACGTGGTCGTGAAATCGGAATCATTTTGGTGCCTCCGCCTTTTAGAGAAAATCCTTGCGAACGATTCATAATCTGACGGTTCTGCCATCCTTTCCCGTCGTTCCATACCAGCCGATATTGAGGGACTTCACTGTCTGCATCTCTCCAGTAGGTCACAATATAAGGATGTCCTTCCGCATCGGTACTCATACTCGTCTGGTTTATCAACTCACTGTTTTGAGGTATGTGGCAAGCATATTCTGCATTATCCTTACAAATAGGCAAGGTATATTTCTCACCTGTCGATTTATACCACGTCTTTCCCTCATCAGGAGAATATGCATAACAAAGGTCATGATTTGTTTCCACCATCCAGGTCTCACGCCATACCCATGACAAATGAATCACTCCTGCCTTGTCCATATATAGTTGCCAGTAGGCATTTCGCTGATTTTCTCCGTCAATCAACACATCTTGCACACGTGTCCACTTCCGGCTCCTCAAATCATAACGATTCAGTACCAGATTACCTCTCCCTGAAGCTCCGGAACGGTATACAAACAGCAAATCACCATCCGGCATCCGATAAAACTCCGGATACGTGACATCTTCTTCATCCTTACCGGTCATCGCTTCTTTTTCTCCCAGCGTCAAAGCACCGGGTGCCGTACTCTTGCAATAGTTTAATTTGTTACCGTGATGGTCAAAAGAAAGATGCAGATAACCGTCTCCATCTACCATCATGCTGATGACATTGTGCGCATCGGCCACATTTCCCTTATACCGGCTGCGCTGCAACGTCCAGTCAGTAGTTCCCAAAGTACGTTTACCGACAGTTAAATATCCATCGGCATCATAATAAGATATGTATTGTACTCCCCCGTCCGTAACTAGCGAACTATTACGGAATACGGTCGTATTGACGGATGTTGAGCTATAGCCGTCACCCACCTTGACAAGTTGTTGTGCTAAAATTTCACCCCAAATGAGAAAACCAATTAAAAATAGCAAGATGCGCTTCATAGTTTATCTATTAAGTATCCTTTGCAAAAGTAGAATTTTCAGGTAAAAAAAGGTATAAAAATTTCGTCAAGGAGGGATAAAAAAACGGGCAAGGAAAGCCGAATGGATAAAATCCTGCCCTTTTTGACCAAATCGTCACATATTTCTATTCAAATGTTTGAGATACGAATGAAAAAACAGTCCGTATTCAAAGCATCTACTTCAATACGGACTGTTCGCAAAAAAATAATATTTCTTACAGACAAGCTGGAAGTTCACTCAACTTCATACTATTGGAGCCCTTTATCAGCACGCAACAATGCTGAACAGGATGAGCAGCCAGCATAGCTTCTACCTCCTTCACGTTCTCATAATGTTCAAACGAAGCAGAGAGTCCGGCAAACTCCGGCCCAACTAAAATCACGCGTTCAAACTGACATTCGTTCAGGAAGTCTACTACTTTCTGATGCTCCTCCCGACTTCCTTCACCCAGCTCTTTCATAGCACCCAGGATAGCTACCTTGTGCTCGGCTTCCATCTGACGGAAGTTAAGCAGCGCCGCCATCATACTGGTAGGATTTGCATTATACGCATCCACAATCAGCGTATTGGATTCCGTCTGAACCAGCTGTGAACGATTGTTCTGAGGCACATAAGAGGAAAGCGCATGACAGATTTGTGTATCTTCCACGCCGAAATAACGACCAATAGCAACCGCTGCCAGTGCATTATCCAAATTATAGGCTCCTATCAGGTGTGTCTTCACCTCGTGTAACGCACCTCCAGCCACCCACTCAAAATGCAGGAACGGGGAACAAGAAAGCACTGCTCCACTCACATCCAAACCTGAAGTCTGTCCGTAACGAACACAATTCAGTCCTTCTGCAATTTTATTCAAATGAGGATTCTCATTCTGAATGAAAATGGTGGCATTTCCTTTTTCCCGAAGATAGTCATACAGTTCTCCTTTGGTGCGGATGACTCCTTCAAAAGAACCGAATCCTTCCAGATGCGCCTTTCCCACATTGGTAATGATACCGCAATCAGGCTCAGCAATGTGAACCAGCGTCTTGATTTCACCCGGATGATTGGCTCCCATTTCAATGACAGCTATCTCATGTTCCGGTCTCAGGCGCAACAAGGTCAAGGGCACGCCAATATGGTTATTGAAATTTCCCTGTGTATAGAGCACATTAAATTTCTCTTTCAATACGGCCGCAATCAGTTCCTTCGTAGTGGTTTTTCCGTTGGTACCGGTTACTCCCACCATGCGAGTCCCTAACTTACGACGATGATAATTAGCCAGCTGCTGCAACGTCTGAAGGCAATTTTCCACCAGCAAAATACGCGGATTCTCCGGTGATGCATATTGTGGTTCATCCACCACGGCATAACGGCATCCCTGTGCCAGCGACTGTGCCGCAAACGCATTGCCATTAAATGTTTCTCCTTTCAGGGCCAGAAACATAGAACCCTCCGGACAATGACGGCTGTCGGTCGTCAGTCCGTTACACTCCGTAAACCGGCTGTATAGTTCTTCAATATCCATATTCTTATTGTTCTGAGAAGCGCTTTGCCTGCTCTTCAATCAATGCCGCATCTTCAAAATAGTTGATTTTCATGGCACGGCGCACTTCATCCATGGTCTGAGCGGCAGCTTCACGAGCCACTTCACAACCTTTCTTCAACATATCATATACGGCAGGAATATCTTTTTCAAATTCCTTACGACGTGTACGGATTGGTTCCAACACCTCTTCCATCACAGCTCCCAGGAACTTCTTCACCTTCATATCACCCAATCCACCGCGAGTGTAATGTGCTTTCAGCTCGTCCAGGTTAGCATATTCCGGCAAATAGCGTCCGAAATGTTCTGTCTGACAGAAAGCATCCAGGTAAGTGAACACACAGTTACCTTCCAGTTTGCCCGGATCGCTGACTTTGATATGTGTCGGGTCAGTGTACATGCTCTTCACCTTCTTCAATACCTCATCTGCCGAATCAGACAAATAGATACAGTTTCCCAGCGACTTACTCATCTTAGCCTTTCCGTCCGTACCCGGCAAACGCAGACAAGCCGCATTGTCCGGAAGAAGGATTTCCGGTTCTACCAGTGTTTCGCCATAGATATGGTTGAAACGGCGTACAATCTCACGTGTCTGTTCAATCATCGGTTCCTGGTCTTCTCCCACCGGAACAGTAGTAGCCTTGAATGCCGCAATATCGGCAGCCTGGCTGATAGGATAGGTAAAGAAACCTACCGGAATACTTGTTTCGAAGTTACGCATCTGGATTTCAGTCTTCACCGTAGGATTACGCTGCAAGCGCGATACAGTTACCAAATCCATAAAATAGAAACTCAATTCATAGAGTTCCGGAATCTGCGACTGAATAAAGATGGTTGACTTTGCAGGATCAAGTCCGGCAGCCAAGTAGTCCAAAGCCACTTCAATCACGTTCTGACGTACTTTTTCCGGGTTTTCAATGTTATCCGTCAAAGCCTGTCCGTCAGCTTCGAACACAAATATCTTATCATACAAACCCGAATTCTGCAATTCCACACGTCGGCGCAACGAACCTACATAGTGGCCGATATGTAATTTTCCGGTCGGACGGTCACCGGTCAAGATAATCTTTTCCTTTTTCATAATATAAGCTATTGTTCATTTTTAAATTGCAGCAAAGATAGCGAAAGGTGAGTGGAGAGACAAGCGAAAAACATAGTTTTTCAGATAGTCCCTTCCGAACCGCATCCTATCTTATCTAAAGATGTATAAATCTTTTGTTTTCTTCAAAATAAATCGTTTCTTTGCAAGAGGTCTCTGTAGACAAGACAACTGTCAGACAAAAACAACCTTTTGAAGAAACCACAACAAATTATCTATAACCATGAAGAAAGAACTCAAAAAAGTCCTGGTTCTCGGATCAGGCGCACTGAAAATCGGGCAAGCCGGAGAATTCGACTACTCAGGTTCACAAGCACTGAAAGCCTTACGCGAAGAAGGCATCCGCTCGGTACTTATCAACCCTAATATTGCTACTATTCAGACTTCGGAAGGAATTGCCGACCAAGTATATTTCCTGCCCGTTACACCTTATTTCGTAACTGAAATTATTAAGAAAGAACACCCGGACGGCATTCTGCTGGCCTTTGGAGGACAAACGGCCCTGAACTGCGGTACGGAACTTTACCAGAAAGGTATATTGAAAGAATACGGTGTGGAAGTGTTAGGTACTTCCGTAGACGCCATTATGTATACAGAAGACCGCGACCTCTTTGTCAAGAAGTTGAACGAGAAATCTCTGAAAACTCCGGTCAGCCGTGCGGTAGAAAACATGAAAGACGCACTGGAAGCAGCACGTACCATCGGCTATCCGGTGATGATCCGTTCGGCTTACGCATTAGGAGGATTGGGAAGTGGTATCTGCCCCGATGAAGAAAAATTCATCGAACTGGCTGAAAGTGCCTTTACCTTCTCTCCACAGATTCTGGTGGAAGAATCACTGAAAGGCTGGAAAGAAATTGAATTCGAAGTGATTCGCGATGCAAACGACCACTGTTTCACCGTGGCCAGCATGGAAAACTTCGACCCGCTGGGTATTCATACCGGTGAATCTATCGTAGTGGCTCCTACCTGCTCACTAAGCGAAGAACAGGTAACCATGTTGCAGGATTTGTCCAAGCAATGTATCCGTCATTTGAACATTGTGGGTGAATGTAACATTCAGTATGCGTTCAATGCCGAAACCAACGATTATCGTATCATTGAAGTAAATGCCCGCCTGAGCCGTTCTTCTGCACTGGCTTCCAAAGCAACCGGTTATCCGTTGGCTTTCGTTGCTGCCAAGATTGCCTTGGGCTATACCTTGGATGAAATCGGAGAAATGGGTACACCGAACTCTGCTTACGTAGCTCCACAACTGGATTACCTGATTTGTAAGATTCCGCGTTGGGACCTCAACAAGTTTGCCGGAGTTTCTCACCGCATCGGTTCAAGCATGAAGTCTGTGGGTGAAATCATGTCTATCGGACGCACATTTGAAGAAATCATCCAGAAAGGTCTTCGTATGATTGGACAGGGTATGCACGGATTTGTAGGCAATGACCACACCCGTTTCACCAACCTGGATGATGAACTGGCCAACCCGACTGACTTGCGTATCTTTGCCATTGCACAGGCACTGGAAGAAGGTTACTCTATCGAACGCATCTATGAACTGACCAAGATTGACCCGTGGTTTATCGGCAAACTGAAAAATATCGTAGACTACAAGCATAAACTGTCAACCTACAACTCGCTTGAAGAACTTCCGGCAGAGGTACTTCGTGAAGCAAAAGTGATGGGATTCTCTGACTTCCAGATTGCCCGCTTCGTACTGAAGCCTCAGCAGGGTAACATGGAAAAGGAAAATCTGGCCGTTCGTTCTTACCGTAAGAAATTAGGTATCCTTCCGGCCGTGAAACGCATCAATACCGTAGCTTCCGAACATCCGGAACTGACCAACTACTTGTACATGACGTATGCCGTAGAAGGATACGATGTGAATTATTACAAGAATGAAAAGTCAGTCATCGTGCTGGGTTCAGGAGCTTACCGCATCGGTTCATCTGTGGAATTTGACTGGTGTTCGGTAAATGCCATCCAGACAGCCCGCAAGTTAGGCTACAAGTCTATCATGATTAACTACAACCCGGAAACAGTTTCTACTGACTACGACGTGTGCGACCGCCTGTACTTCGACGAATTGTCATTCGAACGCGTACTCGACGTGATTGATTTGGAACAGCCGCGCGGCGTCATCGTTTCTGTAGGTGGTCAGATTCCGAACAACCTGGCCATGAAACTTTACCGTCAGGCTGTACCGGTACTCGGAACTTCTCCGATTTCTATTGACCGTGCTGAAAACCGTAACAAGTTCTCAGCTATGCTTGACCAGTTGGGCATCGACCAGCCGGCTTGGCAAGAACTGACCAGCCTGGACGATGTGAAAGACTTTGTCAAGAAAGTGGGTTATCCGGTACTGGTTCGTCCGTCATACGTACTGAGTGGTGCAGCCATGAACGTATGCTACGACCAGGAAGAACTGGAACGCTTCCTGCAAATGGCCAGCGAGGTATCAAAAGAATATCCGGTAGTTGTATCACAATTCATGCAAGAAACCAAGGAAATAGAATTCGATGCTGTGGCACAGAACGGTGAAATCGTGGAATATGCCATTTCAGAACACATCGAATTTGCCGGTGTACACTCTGGTGATGCGACACTTGTCTTCCCGGCACAGCACATCTATTTTGCTACTGCCCGCCAGATTAAGAAAATCAGCCGCAAGATTGCCAAAGAACTCAATATCTCCGGTCCGTTCAACATCCAGTTCCTGGCTAAGAACAACGATGTGAAGGTAATCGAATGTAACCTGCGTGCTTCACGTAGCTTCCCGTTTGTGTCAAAAGTATTGAAGCGCAACTTTATCGAAACGGCTACCCGCATCATGCTGGATGCTCCTTACGTACGTCCTGACAAGCTGGCGTTTGACATTGACTGGATTGGGGTAAAAGCTTCTCAGTTCTCATTCGCCCGTCTGCAGAATGCCGACCCGGTACTGGGAGTAGACATGTCATCTACCGGTGAAGTAGGTTGCTTGGGAGACGACTTCGATGAAGCATTGCTGAATGCCTTGATTGCAACCGGCTACAAGATTCCGAAACAGTCCGTTCTGTTCTCTTCCGGTGCCACCAAGTCGAAAGTCGATTTGCTGGATGCCAGCCAGATGCTTCACCAGAAAGGATACAACATCTATGCTACAGCTGGTACGGCTGCCTTCCTGAACTCTCACGGCATCACCACTACTCCGGTGTTCTGGCCGGATGAACGTCCGAATGCAGAAAACAATGTGATGAAGATGATTGCGGAACATAAGTTCGACTTGATTGTCAACATCCCGAAAAACCACACCAAACGGGAGCTGACCAACGGTTACCGCATCCGTCGTGGTGCCATCGACCACAACATTCCGTTGATTACCAACGCACGCCTGGCCAAAGCGTTCATCGAAGCATTCTGCCACATGAACCAGAATGAAATCCAGATCAAGAGCTGGCAGGAATATAAATAAGGTATACCAAAGGTAGAAAATAAGAACGTCAAAGCGCTTGAAACAAAACGCTTTGACGTTTAGATTAAAACGCAAGTGCGTTTGATGTAAAATGCACTTGCGTTTCAACAAAAACGTCCTTGCGTTTTCCCTTAAACGCAAGGACGTTTTTTATATACCTTTTTCTTATTTCAAAGCGGCTTCTATATCAGCCATAAGTTCTTGAAACTCAGCCTTTGTATAACCTATGGAAGCATGAATCAGCTTACCGTCTTTTCCGAACAGATACGCTCTGGGGATTGTCTGGTCGGCAAAAAGAGAAAAGATCTCCCGTTTAGGATCCGGATAGATCGGGAAACTGAATTTCTTCCGTTCATTGTATTTTTTCAGTTCTGCATCCGTATGCTCCCGACCGATAACTAACAGCTTGAAATCCTTGTTATCCTTGTATTTCGGCCACAAGGTTTTCTGAACCTCAGCCAGTTCTATCTGACAAGGACCGCACCACGTAGCAAACAAACTGACCAGCACTACCTTTCCTTTCAAATCGGCTGGTGTTACCTTGCCATATATCTCCGAACTCAGGGTAATGGCAGGCATGGCATCACCCAAACTGATTTTTTCTTTCCCGGTGTCTTGTGCTGAAGCAGCCAGTACGCCCATCCAAATCAGACACAAAAGGCTCCAAATCCGTAAATTTTTCATTGTTCTTTCCTTTCTATAAAATGTTAAACCCTGACAAATATACCGTAAACCGCTGGAAAATCCGCCAAGGAGTCTATCTTTGTAAATAGTTTTAACGAAAAACAAGAGCGCGTATGATGACATTTATCTCGTGTGCCAAGACCATGACCGCACGTAGCAAAACTCCATATCCAGAAACCAGTACCCCTCATTTTTTAAAAGAGGCCCGCGAAAACGCCTTATACATGACCCAGTTTACCGCCGAAGAACTGGCTCAGATGCTGAAAGTGAATCCGAAGTTAGCAGCCGAAAATTACCTGCGCTACCACGAGTTTCTTTCACCGGAGACTCCTGCCCTGCCGGCTCTTCTGGCCTACACAGGCATCGTGTTCAAGCGCATCCATCCGGCAGACTTTACCGCAGAAGACTTCCGGTATGCCCAGCAACATTTGTTGATTACCTCTTTCTTATACGGATTGCTCCGCCCGCTGGACAGTATTCAGAATTACCGCTTGGAAGGCAATGTACGCTTACCGGAACACGAACGGAAAACCATGTTTGAATACTGGCGCCCTCTGTTGACGGACTATTTCATTGATGCCATCCGGCAACAAGGAGGCATTCTTGTCAACCTGGCCAGTGGTGAAATGAAAGATTTGTTCGACTGGGAAAAAGTCTGCCGGGAAGTACAGGTCGTTACGCCCGAGTTCTACACCCTGAAAAACGGGAAACCTACCACGGTAGTTATCTATGCCAAGATGTGTCGGGGCGAAATGACCCGCTTCATCCTGAAAAACCGGATAACACATCCGGAACAACTGAAAGAGTTTGAGTGGGAAGGCTTTTCCTATCACGGAGAAGAAGACGGAAAAATGCATTTCATCCTCCAATAAAAGAAGCGGTCTGCCAGGCTATTTCTCCCGACAGACCGCCATCAATCAAATGAAATCTAATTCTTATTCTTCAGCACCGTTACATTCAATATCTGTAGCCAAAGTTACGTAGTTCAATACAGAAGTACCGTCTACCAATGCCTTTTCTGTTTCTGTAGTTTCAGTTGTCAAGCATTTTCCTTTACCGGTAATCAGTGCATTGTACATCTTCACCTGTGTACCGGCACGCAGGCGAACACCCTGTTTTTCACCACCGTTGCCAATCAAGGTCAGGTTAGCCAAGGTAGGACAAGCTACCGGAGCGGCAGCAAAGTTCTTGCCGTTGTTATCGCATTCCATCAAACAGTCACAATCAAATCCGAGTGTTTCTTCCGCTTCCTGATAAGCCACCAAGAACTGGCCGCGTCCGTTCCATCCTTCAGTCCAGTCGTAAGAGTCATCGCTACAGTTGGTAACCACCATGTGCTTCACGTCAACGCTACCACCGAAGAATTCAAAACCGTCGTCAGAACCATTGTAAGCCTGTACGTATTCTACTGTAGTACCGTTACCTACACCATAGAATGAAATACCGTTTGCTTCATGTTCAGAGTCCAATGCATATCCCGTATTTTCCAGACGAATATATTTCAGTGTACCAGAGTTATCATTGTCAGCAGAACCTCCATAAGCTGCATCACCAATTTCAGATTTACCGGTACCACCTTCCGCATTGGTATGAGCTTTACCGCAGATGTGCAAACCGCCCCATGCACCAGATTCCTTTTTATCTGAAGTCATGATGATCGGATTTTCTTTTGTTCCTACAGCTTCGATTTTAGCACCCTGCTGTACCAAGATATAATCTACAGATTCATCGTCGGTCATGGCAACAATTTTCACACCTTCTTCAATAGTCAGTGTAGCGCCAGTCTTCACAATATATTCACCGCTAAGTGCATATACTTTATTCTTCAATAAAGTCTTATTGGCAGTCAGTTCACCTTGCAGAATTTCTTCAGCATTGGCACTTGTTTCATCACCGTTGCCGCTTGTACGAATCCATCCGGCTGTCCAGTCATTATTAGCAGGGACAGCACCACGATATGCAGCTGCTTTGAAGAAATTATCTACCTTCGTCATGTCGGCTCCACCGTCAATCGTACCGACAAATTTGTTTGTAAATGTATTGCTGAAATTGTAATTAATTGCATTGTTGTTTGCTGCAGCCAAGAACAACTCTGAAGAATACGCATCTGCAACAGGAGGTTCCGGATTCGGAGTGTTGTCATCTTCACTACAAGCAGTACACAAAGTCATAGCTGCGATTGCGGCCATCGACATAAATTTCAAGTTCATTGTTTTCATACTTTTCTCGTTAATAAAAAGTTTAGAATAGTGTTCAATTTTTTTCTTTTATGAATTTTTATAATGTATAGCTAAACCCTAATTCAAAGGTAGTTCCTCTTCCGTAGCGTTCCACTTCCAGCTTTCTGCCGTCTTTCACTTCCTGCTTGAACACGATGTCCTGGTTCAGCAAGTCGGTCATCTGCAACTTAAAGTTCCAGTGGTCATTCAGTTTGTAAGTGGCTACGAAATCCAGCGTATGCAAGTCTTCCTGTTTCACGTCGCCCAATCCGGAAATACCTACCGCATGAATGCGTGGTCCTTGCAGGTTATAGAGCAGCGTAGCAGTCAGTTGTGTATCATTTTTAAACTTAGGAGCATAGCTGATATCCGCATTCACCAGGTAAGGAGAAGCTCCCTGCAGGGAACGCTGTGCGTTGGTATAGGCTCCACCTTCCGGCAATTGTACGTTGGTGTACATGTAAGAAGCGTTGGCTCCTACGCGGAAGTCGCGGAACAGTTCTCTGCGGAATTCCACTTCCACTCCGGCAGCCACACCTGTATCTGCATTCTGGAAAGAGTGAACAGCCGCACCACCCGACAAGGTCTGTGTACGTTCAATCGGGTCTTCCAGGATTTTCGCATAACCCGTAATAGAGAACATATTGTTACTGTTCTGCTGGTCGAAGCGTTCGTAACGCAGGTCAATATTGTAGTTATATCCGTTCTTCAATTCTGCATTACCTCGAATCATGGCTGCTCCATACGATTCCTGATAGAGGAAAGGAGCCATTTCAATGAATGACGGACGGGTTACCGTACGTGAGAACGAGAAGCGCAGGCTATTGGCATCGTTCACGGTATATTTCAAGTTCATGGCCGGGAAGAAGTCATGGCAGTTCACCTCATTCCGTTTGGCTTCACCTCCGTCAGTCGCATAATTTACCCACTGGTGACTGTATTCATAACGCACTCCGATGTTCACTAAGAAATTGGCTGTCGGATAATATTCCGCGTCAATAAATCCGGCATAGATGGAGTGTCCGGCATCATACTGGTCTTTCGGCTGCTGGTCACGGATTATAGCAATGTCTCCATTGGCAATATTATCATATCCCATAAAGCTGGAAGTCTGGTAAATATCCTCTATTTCAGGGTTGAAACGGCTTACATCATAGTAGAAACGTGTAGAACGGAACGTACGGCTCTTGTCTTTATAAGTAGCTCCCATACGTATCAGGTTATTGTCTCCATAGCGATAAGAGCTTCGCAAATCGCCCACCCATTCTTCTTCATTCAGCGAGCCGAAATAACGCATATTCTCCTGCTTGTTCAGGTCGAACAGTTCCAGAGAGCTTCCTGCCTTTTCAAACATTACCTGTCTGCGGTCTGGCTCTTCGCTGGAAGTCTTGCTGTAAGAACCGCTCCAGTTCAAATCCCACTGTTTTCCAAACTCATGGTGTCCGTTCAACTGATGATTTTGAAGGGTATAAATGTGGGTTACAGAGTTGTTACCTATCAGTTCATTGTCTTCATAATCTTCTCCCTGTCGCAACATATAGGTATTCTCCGCATTACGTGCATAGAAGAAGGTATATCCTATGCGGTCGGCATCTCTTAGCGTATAAGCCAGGTTACCAAGACCTGCCAGTTTCAGTTCCTGACGGTAACTGTCGTAATTAAACCGGTCGAGGGTAGTACCTCCGGCTTCAAGTGTACGATAAAAAGCATCTTTTGTGGTTTCATTGGTATTGCTTGCACTCAACGCTGCCAACAGACTCAGATTCTGTCCATTCACATCCCAGTTCTTTCCACCGGCTATATTACCGCCAAATTCCGGAAGACTTGTACTTTTATTCACATCGAAGGTTGTATGAAAAGGATTTTCCTTCGTAATGGCAGTAGAAAAGTCTGCCTTAGGCATGTCAATATACTTCTGAGAAATACCCGGATTACGGAACAAGGAGTATTGCTGATCCATTTTATAGAAGTCCTGGAAAATTGTATTGAACCGGCCTCCCGTATTGAAACCGATGGAGAAAAAGTCTTTTCCGGTATTTTCTTTGGTACTGATGTCGATATGTGCTCCTGAATAATCTGCGAATGTTCCAGCTTCATATACCTTACTTACCGTAATGTTCCGCACCGTACTTGAAGGAAACAAATCCAGTGGAATCAGTTTGTTATCCGGATTCGGAGAAGCAATCGGCAGTCCGTTCAAGGTAGTCGTACTATAACGGTCGCCCAATCCGCGCACAATCAACTGTCCTGCACTAGCAATCGAGATACCGGTTATCTTCTTCACGCCTTCCTGTACATTGCTGATACCTTTCACGCTCATTTCTTTTGCCCCAAGGTTTTCAATAGCTACGGTGGCTTTCTGGCGTTCCATGCTCAACGCACGTTCACCTTCCAGGTTTTTACGTGCTACAACGGAGACTTCGCTCAAAGTCTGTGCATCGCTTTCCATCTCAAAGTTCAGCACCACATCTTTGCCTTTTGCTTTTACACCGCCAGTTTTTATATCGGTGTATCCCACATATTTCACTACCAGCTCATACACACCGCCGGGGACATCCAAAATATAATTTCCGTCAAGATCGGCTACAGCCCCTACTGTACTTCCAAGCACTTGTACGGTAGCTCCCGTCAATGGTTCTTTAGTCTGCTTGTCTACAATGGTACCTTTTATAGTCTCTGCTACCATCGGCATAGTAGAACAAGCTAAGAAACCTGAAACAAAAACAATCTCCTTAAAACCTAATCTCATAATCTATTCATGCATTTCTTTTTTCCGTTGCAAAGATGGGGTGTTTATGTTACAGCAAAACTTCATGGGATATACATTTCATTAACACGAAGATTACGTTTGTATTTCTGATTTGAGAAATCAAAAGAATACTTTATATCTTCTTTTTCTCACCCAATTATATAAGGTATAATCATAGTTTTTCCTATTTTTGTACAGACCAAAATAAATAAGATTATGTATCCTTTGAAATTCAAACCTATTTTAAAATCGACCCTTTGGGGAGGAGAACGTATTATTCCTTTTAAACAACTGGACTGTCAGCAGGAACAAGTGGGCGAAAGCTGGGAAATCTCAGACGTACCGGGCGACGAATCTGTAGTAGCAGAAGGTGCAGATGCCGGCAAGAACCTGACTCAGCTGATGGAAGAATATAAAGGAAAGCTGGTAGGAGAAGAAAACTACAAGCGATTCCAGGGCAAGTTCCCTTTGCTTATCAAGTTTATTGATGCCAAGCAGGATTTGTCTATTCAAGTACACCCTGACGATGAACTGGCCATGAAGCGCCACCAGTCTATGGGTAAAACAGAAATGTGGTATATCATCGACAATACCGGTGGACAGGCACACTTGTATTCAGGTCTGAAAAAACAGATTACTCCGCAGGAATATGCCGACATGATTGAAAACAATACAATTTGTGATGCCCTCGACAAATATGACGTACAGCCGGGCGATGTATTCTTCTTGCCGGCAGGACGTATCCACAGTATTGGAGCCGGATGTTTCCTGGCAGAAATACAGCAGACTTCCAATATCACGTACCGTATTTATGACTTCAACCGCAGAGATAAGAACGGTAACTTGCGTGAACTGCATACGGAACTTTCAAAAGATGCCATCGACTATACCGTATCTGATGATTATCGTACGCACTATGAACCGCGTAAAGACGAACCGGTGGAACTGGTAAGCTGTCCGTACTTCACTACTTCTGTTTACAACCTGACAGAAACCATGAACATGGACTACAGCGAACTGGATTCGTTTGTTATTTACATCTGCATGAAGGGAGCCTGCACCATTACTGACAACGAAGGCAACCGCATCAGCGTAAAAGCAGGTGAATCTGTATTGTTTCCGGCTACTACCCAGAACCTGGAAGTTGTACCGGAAGGAGAAGTCTCTTTCCTGGAAACTTACGTATAATCTGATTGGATTTATACTCATAGCTGAGTCCTTTTCTCTTGTCCTGTTTCAGGCAGAGAAAGGGACTCAGTCATTTTTTACAAAAGCATTAGGTGATACGCCCGTAATCTGGCGGAACACACGATTGAAATGGTTCGGAGTGGCAAAACCTACTTCGTATGCAACCTGTTGCATGGTCCTTCCCCCATCGGCAAAAAGCTCGATAGCCCGCATGATTCTCAGATTGTTTACATAATAGCTGAAACGTATGCCCGACTCATTGAACAAACGGCTCAGATTACGCACAGAGAATCCGAAATGAGCAGCCAGTTGCGGCATCTTCAAATTCTCATGCAAATGCTCCTGCAAATATGCCAGAATAGGATGCAAACGTGCATCATTGGGAATGGCCAGCATCTTCAACAAGAAGCCCATATCCTGGCTGATGGAGGGCAGCAGGTTGAAAAAGCTGAGTGCAAAGGCATACAAATCGGGAGAATCAGCCTGTTCTATCTCCGTCCCTTGGAAGCAATAAATTTCAAGTTCTCTGCAATGAAGGAGTTGGTGTGATAAATGGAGAATTCTTTCAAGGCGGTATCCTTCTCATCCGCATCCAGCGACAGGTAGAAAATAACCAGTGACACCTGCCGGTTCTTGCTGGATAACTCATGCTCCGTACAACCGGGTATCCAGGCGATGTGCTTCTCTGGCACAAAATAACTTGTGGAACCTATCTGCACATGCAACGTGCCGGAAAGGGTATAGATAATCTGACACTTTTCTTGTGCATGACCCGGCAGTTTAATTTCTTCCCATCCGGTTTTCTTGATGCGGATGGTCTCCTTACTCGTCTGCTTTATCAGCGAAATATAACTTTCCTGTTCCTGATTCATTCTCTGAGGATGGCTTAAAATGGTAATCTTTTTGCATAAACCGCAAATTCAGCCTAAAAATAATGGTTTAATTTTGCACAGCCAAATAAAATGGCTAAAGGTATTTTCAACACAAAAAGAATAATGGGTAAAAGATTAGTTTCAACTATTGGAGTTCTTTCCTTTTTTATTTACACAGCCGCCGCACAAGAACAGGTGATGACCATTGAGGACTTGTTTCAACTGGCTGACCAGAACAGTAAAAGCATCCAGCTTCATTCGCTGGCCATTGATGAAACGACACAGGCGGTAGAAGTGGCTAAAAATGCCAAACTTCCCTCCATCCGGGCACAAGTGGACCTCAACTACATTGGCGACGGCTGCATGACAGACCGGGATTTCAGCAACGGCATACATGCCGACATGCCGCACTTCGGTAATTCTTTTGTACTCAAGGCTTCACAGACTATCTACGCCGGAGGAAGTATCAATGCCAATATCCAGAAAGCGAAACTGCAACAGCAACTGGCACAACAGACTTATCAAAACAACCAGCAGAACTTGATTCGTTCGGAACTCAGACCTCACATCAGTCTGACAGCTACCAATGAATTTAACGGACCGATTCTAGTAGAAGTCCCGCCATTGAACAACAACTTTAACTACTGGTTTGCCGGAGTAGGTATCTCGTATAATCTGGATGCTTTGTTCAAGAGCAAGAAGAAGCTGAAACAGGCACGGATAGCCACCTCAAAAGCGGAAAAGAATTACCAGCTGGTCAAGGAAGAAATAGAGAACAAGGTGCACGAAGCGTACGTGAACCTGAATGAAGCTTACGTTAGACTGAATACCCAGCAAAAAAGCGTACAGCTGGCGCATGAAAACTTCCGCATCGTGCGGCAACGTTACCTGAACGGCCTGTCACTGATTACCGACATGCTGGATGCCAGCAACATGCAGCTGGACATGGAATTGCAGCTGGCCAACTATCAGATAGGTATATTGTATCAATATTACCTGCTGAAAAAAATCACGGGAACACTTTAATGAAATGCATATTTACACAAAAAAAAATATATATGATGCGAAACAAAAAAAGAGCTATTTCTAATTTCTTTATACTGCTGGTCCTCGTAGCCGGTATCAGCTGGGTTTGCGGCAAATTTATCAATTTAGGTAATGTGGAATATACAGACAATGCCCAGGTGAAGCAACACCTGACTCCTGTCAGCACACGGGTGCAGGGTTTCATCAAGAAAATCTGTTTTGAGGAATATCAGACTGTGAAAAAAGGAGATACCCTGGCCATCATAGAAGATACGGAATACCGTCTGAAAGTGGCACAGGCTGAAGCTGACTATCGCAATGCACTGGCCGGAAAGAGTGCCATGCATACCACTATCAACACCACACAGAACAACATCCTCGTAACGGATGCAGCCATTGATGAGCAGCGTATTCGTCTGCAAAATGCACAGACAGATTACAAACGTTATCAGGAATTGCTGAAAGAAGAAGCCGTTACTCCCCAGCAATTTGACCGGGTAAAAACAGATTACGAAGCAACACAGGCACGCTATGAACAGTTGTTATGCCAGAAACAATCGACTTTACTCCAGAAGCAGGAACAGACCCAGCGCCTGGAACAGAATGAATCGGCCATCAAACTGGCAGAGGCAGCACTCAACCTGGCCAAACTGAACCTCTCTTATACAGTGATTTTGGCTACTACAGACGGAGTGACCGGACGAAAAAACATCCATGAAGGAGAACTGGTACAACCCGGACAAGCCTTGGTAACTCTAGTAGACGGTACGGAGAAGTGGGTCATTGCCAACTACAAGGAAACTCAGACTACCGACATGAAGAGAAACCAGCTGGTGGAAGTAAGAGTAGATGCTATTCCTGATGTAAAATTTGAAGGACGTATCGCTTCTATTTCGGATGCTACCGGAGCTTCCTATTCACTTATTCCACAAAACAACTCGGCGGGTAACTTCGTAAAGGTAGAACAGCGCATCCCTGTCCGTATCGAGTTTACAGAAAACAACCGTCCCGAAGATTTGCAACGCTTGAGAGCCGGAATGAATGTAGAATGTTACGTTAAACAGTAAACAAGAAATGACTGAACCACGTCCTCAGATTCCTTACTTCAAAGAATTCTTACCGACTCCGGTCTGCATCGGCCTGTCGCTCTTCTTTGCCATGGTCTTTCAGTTTAACGGAGGAGTTTTCCTGCCGGCTGCTACCCAGATGTCGAGCGCATTAGGATGTATCCAGGAAGATGTAACCATGGCAGCCTATGCCTCCTTCATCGGTATGACCGTTATATTTCCGATACTGTTCCGTCTGAAATCCCGGTTTACCACCCGGTCTATTTTCATGACGGTATGCCCGGTACTCATTCTATGCAACCTGATTACCATGCATACAGACAACATCTTTCTTATGATTTGTGTATGCTTCGTATCGGGATTCTTCCGCATGTGGGGTACCTTCGAGTGTTTCTCCAATACCCGTCTGGGCATCACACCTTCCGGAAATTTCTCGGTGTTCTATCCCGTGATCTATATCATCGTGCTTGAAAGTATACAGTTGTCCGGACTGGTCACCATGCACATCAACGACTGGGCCAACTGGCAATACATGCACTGGTTTGTCATCGGCATGCTGATGGTGGTATGGATTTGCGTCATGTGCCTGACACGGACTATCCGACTGGGTAAAAAGATTCCTTTATATGGCATAGACTGGATAGGCCTCCTCTTATGGACAGCCATGCTATTCGCAATTGTTTTTATCTGTATCTATGGAGACTTTTACGACTGGCTGGACAGCGTACAAATTCGCTCCTGCATTGTAATAGCCGTAGTTTCCTTACTGATAAACATTAACCGGATGACTTCCATACGGCATCCGTATATAGACCCGCAGGTATTCCGCTACAAGAAATTCCCCGTAGTGTTGTTCCTGTTCTTGATGCTTTGTCTGTTTCTCACCACCTCCTCCGTGCTGCAGAATGCATTCATGACCTCCATCTTACAGTACGATACGCTAAACGCCATTTCATTGAACTGGTGTGTATTTGCAGGAATCCTGGCTGGAGCAGGTATCGTATTCTTCCGGCAAGCAGTATTAAAAAAAGGATATAAATTATTGATTTCTGTCGGATTTACACTGATTGTCATGTACCAGTATTACATGTATTTTCTGATATACCCCGATTTGAATATTGAAAGTTTATATCTGCCCAACTTTTTAAAAGGCATCGGTCATGGAGTACTTTATATTTCGCTGACCATTTATGTAGCGAAGCATATACCCTTCAAGCATTTCTTCCAGTCTTTGTGCGTACTCAGCTTCATTCGTACCAGCATTGCAACCCCGCTGGGAGCAGCCATATTGAACTGCTGGATGAAACACCTGCAACGCGATAACTGGGGGTTATTAAGTAGAGACATGGACAACCTGCACGAGTGGATGCCGGATGTATCAGTCATACAACTCTATAATGAAGTAAACACCCAAACCATGCTGACCAGCCTGAAAGAATTGTTCGGCTGGGTATGTCTCTTGGGAACTGTTTTTCTGGTAATTGTGCTCAGCTACCGAATCTGGCGCGACCGCCACTTGGCAGCTATCAAAATGCTGCATAGCCTGCCCGTAAAGAAACGGTACAGGCCATCCAGCGTACATAAAATCTCTAAGAATTAGAATTTATAGCCAGCAGTGAAGAAGAACGCCAAGTTACGTGTCTTTGAATTGCTGGCTAATTTGCAGCATCCAAATTCCCCGTCAAGTCCTACCGTCCAGCGTTTAAAGTCGAGTGCTACACCCGCCATCACACCGGCATCAAAACGGCGCAGTCCTGAAACGATTTCTCCGTCAATCTTTGATTCACCGAACGTGTTATAGGAAACTGTCAAATCATCAATGTCGATATTTCGCTTACCGCTCACTCCATACGCCAGATAAGGACCTGCCGTAAACACCATATCAAAATTAGCGGCTGTACCTACATGGAAAGCAGCCAGCAAAGGCATTTCAAAATAGTTTTGGTTTACGCGCATATCCACCACACTCCGGGTATTGGTTCCTACATAATCCACGTCTATGCTTGCCCCCTTCGAAGCCCAATACAATCCGGTCTGGAACGACACCAGTCCACTCAAGGGTACATCAATCCCGACCCCAACCTTCTGGTTAAACAGCGGAGAAGAGTCTCCGGCATCCTTTCCCATCCAGGAACTCATACCCAGTCCGAGTTCCATACTCCAGGTTACTTTTGTCTGTGCGGCCATTGTCAAAGCAACGAACAAACCTGCCACTATACATGCAATCTTTCTCATAAGCTCAAATAATAGATGAATTACACAAATTTAAAAAGATAAAGCGGAGATACAAATAAAAAGGGAGCAAAAAAGAAGTTTTCACCTCTTTTTGCTCCCTATCTATTAGTTATTCAATCGCCTTATTAGAACTCGTAGTCAATACCAATGGAAATATTCTCGCCATCCAAAGCAACGCCGAATCCGTTTCCGCTCATATTACGATAATAGTCGTCACGATAACCCGCAAAACCGACTTTAGTAATAAAGCTGAAATTATCATTCAACTTCACCGCCAGGCCCGGTTTCACTCCGATTTCAAAACCATTTACTGAATCCGCATGTTTTGCCTTGTAAGTAGAGAATCCAAATCCCATATCCAAAAACAAACGGACAATCTTGTTTTCATAGAAAGAGTAACGTGCATACGGAGCCAGGGCAAACGCATTGGTACTTACTTTGTAATCTTCATCATAACCTTTATGCGTATAAGCCAATTCCACACCTACGGCCCATTTTTCACTCAGGTTATAACCAACATCCGGTGTGATAGAGAATGAAGTCTTATCTACATCATTGTTTCTCCACAAGCTGATACCACCACCTAAATAAATACCTTCCTGCGCACTGGCAGTGATGGCAGCCATTACAATTACTACGAGTAAAAATAATTTTCTCATAATCTTCTTTTTTTAGTTTTACAAATATATTAACAACTGAATACAGTTTTTTGTTCACTCTTATCCCTGTTTGTGTCTGTTGGCTCTCCGGCGGCGATATTCCGCTTTCATCTTGGCAGAGCCAGAACCATGCAAACCCGTAATGTAGGTTTTCTTCTTAGCCTTGGTCTTTACTTTCTCTTCTTTCTTTTTTCCGTCAGAAGACTTCCCGCCTCTGAATACAATTCCTTCTGTCAATATCTTTTCAATATCCATATTCTTTCATTTTTTAGGAGATAATTTCACATGTTTTCCTGTTTTGGTACATACCAGCGTACGTTTCAAAGGGACACGGGTAGACATATTAAATAATAATCCAGGATTAAAATGTTGTCCGTTGGCCCTAAGTTCAAAATGTAGGTGCTCTGTGGTAGCACGTCCGGTTCGCCCGGTCAATCCTATTACCTGACCCGCCTTTACTGAATCACCCGGTGCAACAAAGTTCTTGGAATTATGACTGTACACGGTTTCCAATCCATTAAAATGCCGCACCACAATCACCTTTCCATATCCGCCGTAACTTTTGGCCATGCGCACTACACCGTCGAACACACAAAGAATAGAATCATTGGCCTTGGTCTTTATATCTGCTCCCGAATGTCCACCACGGCTTCCATAAGCCGAAATAACCTTTCCTCCAGGAAGCGGAAAGCAGAACTGCGAATCGGCCAGACACTCCAGATGTATCTCCACGCTATTTCCCTTTGAGAACAGTCCCGGTGTATGTACCCTGACATGGCTACGCTCCATGTGTGTAAATCCGGTTTTCACAGGTTCATCAGCCTGCATATTTCCCATACAAAGAAACAACAATCCAAGTATTACAATCAAGCGATTCATTCTATTCAAAATAATAAAGTTCTACATCCTGGGCATCCGCAAATTCTTCCAGCAGGTTCACCATATAGTGTACGTCTTCCTCCAGACCTTCACTACCACTATATGCATTCATGATAGCCAACAGATGAGTGGTTTCCGATGAAATCTTTGTCCGTTCATTATCACTTGTCGGTGTACCTACACCTCCCACGGCATCACGATATACGGGCATTCCCTCAATGTTCAATTCTCCACGACCAATACCTTCGTAAGGCTCACCCGCCTTTCCGATACCTAATACCAGCTTGTCTCCTTGAATCTTATCCCGGTCAAAGCCACCGATGGAATGTCCGCTATTAATAGATGCCAAGTTTATCAAATCGACCAGCGTATCTATCTGATAAAGTGAAAGTCCTCTCAACAAACGGCGGCATAAAGCTTCTGAAGAAGGACGGTAACGGCTGGGATCTTTCCCACATTTCTTATAAGCCTGACGAATAGCCTGAATGGCAGGCATCTCTTTGATAGAATCAATGGTATATTTCTGACGGTAAAGTTCCGTAAACTCACCGATACGTTTCCACAGTTCTTCGCAATATGGAGAATTTTTTACCGTCGCAAATACAGCGGCTCCACGAAACTGCGGCCAAGCCTGCCGTAATTCCTCTGATACTTCAATTTTCAAATCCATTTCGCTATTTTCTTAAATGGTTCTACATCCGCATAATCCCCGACAAAATACGTCCGGAACGAGTGCCCAGCCGACGTGCCGAGAAGAAATCCGTATAATTTTGATAGGTACAAATCCCTGCTACTTCCACATTCTCCTTCTTTACTCCTTTAGACAGCAACTGCATCCGGTTGGCTTCCCAAAGGTCGAGGTGCCACTTTTCATCTCTGCGGGCAATGCAAGCCATATCAAATCCGGCTGCTTCAAAGGCCTCATATACCTCATCTCCCACCTCAAAAGCATCCAGAGAGATACCCGGCCCGATATAAGCCTGCACATCTTCTCCCTTCGTACCATAAAGTGCCGCCATCTTGTCCAACGTCTTTTCCACGATGCGCTTCACTGTTCCCCGCCATCCGGCATGTATCGCCGCAATTACTTTCCGCCGGGTATCATAGCAAAGCACAGGGATACAATCGGCAGTAGAAATGCAAAGACAGACCTGCCTCATGTCGCTGACCATCGCATCCACTCCTTCCAGTTGCTTCAATTGTTCCTCTGAAGAGAGCCGTAAAAAGGCCTCATCCACAACCTTCACCACCGTATCGTGCGTTTGATGGGGTACAACCAGCATCCGGGGACGCACAGGCAACAACGAACACAGCAGTTCCCGGTTCCGTTCCACCTTATCGGGCGCATCACCACAATAATGATTGCAGTTAAATGAAGCATAATTCCCCTCACTGCAACCACCATGACGTGTCGTAGAGAAACAAAAAATGTCGGTGTGCGGACTTTTCGGGCCGTACACCAACATTCTTTTATCATCAGTCAGATTATTCATTACTTTTGTGGTTCGTCCTCCCAGTCTTCCTCTTCGTACTCGTAGTCAAAGTCATCATCCTCATCCACATCCTCATATTCATAGTCAAAGTCTTCATCTTCGCCCATATCTTCCAATTCCTTGCGAAGTTTGGTCATATCTTTCGGACGATGTACGATGGCTTCCCGACGTACTGCTTCCAACTGGTTACTGTCTTTATTCAGTTCGGCCCAAAGCAAGTCTTTCAACTGCTGGATACCCATTCCAGACACCGAAGAAATAAAGACATGAGGTATATCTTCAGGTAATGTAGGTTCCAGCATCTGCATCAGTTCCTCGTCCAGCATGTCACATTTCGTAATGGCCAACACCCGCTGCTTGTCCAGCATCTCCGGATTAAAGGTAGCCAGCTCGTTCAACAGAATCTCATACTCCTTACGTATGTCATCCGTATCACCCGGTACCATAAACAGCAGCAATGAGTTGCGCTCAATATGACGCAAAAACCGCAGTCCCAGTCCCTTTCCTTCACTGGCTCCCTCAATGATACCCGGAATATCCGCCATCACGAAAGACTTCCCTTCATGATAAGACACAATTCCCAGGTTTGGTTCCAGTGTAGTAAAAGGATAATTGGCAATTTTCGGACGTGCGGCAGAAACCGAAGAAAGCAAAGTGGATTTTCCGGCATTCGGAAAACCTACCAGACCTACATCCGCCAATAATTTCAATTCCAAAATCACCGTCATCTCCTGCATCGGTTCACCCGGTTGGGCAAAACGGGGTGCCTGACGGGTTGCTGTACGGAAATGCCAGTTTCCCAATCCTCCGCGTCCGCCTTTCAGCAAGATGACTTCCTGTCCGTGCTCCGTTACGTCGCACACATATTCCCCTGTTTCGGCATTATATACTACCGTTCCACAAGGCACTTCAATGACTTTATCTGCCCCGTCCTTTCCGAAACTCTTGTTTTTCGAGCCGTTACCTCCGTGTTCCGCAAACACATGACGATCGTACTTCAGGTGCAGCAATGTCCAGTAATTGCGGTTTCCCCGCAAAATCACATGACCTCCTCTACCACCGTCGCCACCGTCCGGACCTCCGTTGGGCATATACTTCTCACGGCGCATGTGCACCGAGCCACGGCCTCCCTTTCCGGAGCGGCAGTAGATTTTTACATAATCAACAAAATTCGATTCAGCCATAAATTCAAGTTTAAGAACTGGCAGACCGTCACCGGCCCGCCAGTTTTTTTATTATTTAAAGTTTATCAATAGCCGCGCAAATATCAGCGAAGATACCGTCCATAGTACCCAGTCCCTGAATGTGGCAATATTTACCGTCGTTCTTGTACCAGTCAATCAACGGAGCAGTCTGAGAGTGGTATACCACCAGACGCTTCTTGATAGTTTCTTCATTATCGTCAGCACGACCAGATTCCTGTCCACGTTTAATCAGACGAATCATCAGTTCATCTTCAGGAACTTCCAGGTCAAGCATGATAGAAACTTCCTGTCCGCGTACCTTCAACATTTCTTTCAAAGCCTCAGCCTGAGCGATTGTACGAGGGAATCCATCGAAAATCACACCTTTGCTATCCTTGAAGCTGTCGAATACGCTAGCCAGAATATCAATCATCAACGCATCCGGAATCAACTGACCATTGTCGATATAACCTTTTGCAGTTTTACCCAGTTCCGTGCCGTTCTTGATTTCTGCACGCAATACATCTCCCGTAGAAATATGGTTCAAGCCATATTTTTCCACAATACGAGCACTCTGAGTTCCTTTACCTGAACCCGGAGCACCAAAAATTACAATATTCAACATGTTGTCTTATAATAAATAAAAAAATTACTCTATCACTGTATAGATATCGCGGTAGTTCCGTCCGAAGCCATCGTAATCCAATCCGTAGCCCACGATAAAATCATTCGGAATATTCATCGCCACATAGTTTATATCCAAATCTACCTGCAACTTATCCGGTTTCACCAGCAGCGTGGCAATACGGATTTCTTTCGGATTGCGTGCTTTCAGAGTTTCCAGCAAACGCTGCATGGTCAGCCCCGTGTCCACAATATCCTCCACGATTACCACCGTACGTCCTGAAATGTCTTCATTCAGTCCCACCAGTTCTTTCACCTTTCCTGTAGAAGCCGTTCCCGCATACGAAGCCAGCTTCACAAAAGAAATCTCACATGGAATCGTCAGATGTTTCATCAAATCGGCCGTAAACATGAACGAGCCGTTCAACACACTCAAAAACAACGGATTTTCACCCTCCAAGTCATGATTGATTTCATTGGCCACACGTGCCACCTCCTTCAGGATATCCGCCTCTGGGATAAACGTTTTGAAACGCTTGTCTTTAATCTGAATCGTCTCCATGTTATAATCTAGTTTTAGAAATTGCGCAAATTTACGGATTTTCCCTAAAACCTCCACACTTCCCCCTGAGTATTTAAAGATATTTTCAATAGAATATATATCCCATTCGAGGCTTTTTTCGTACTTTTACCGACAAAATAGCTATTTTATATATACAATGAAAATTTTAAGTTGTACACAACAAAAAGAGGCTGATGCATATACCATCGCCCACGAATCTATATTGTCAATCAACCTCATGGAAAAAGCCGCCGGTCTGTTGGCACAAGCTATCAGCGAGCGATATGACAAGTCACACCGTCTTGTCGTATTTGCCGGTCCGGGCAACAATGGGGGCGACGCACTGGCTGTAGCCCGCATCCTTTTCCTGAAAAACTATCCGGTAGAAGTCTATTTGTTCAACGTAAAAGGTACCCTTTCTGAAGAATGCCTCACCAACATCCAGCGCCTGAAAGAAAGCGGATTTGCCAACTACACCGAAGTCAGCAACCAGTTCGACCCGCCTCATCTGGGCAGTCACGACGTAGTAATCGACGGTCTGTTCGGTTCCGGACTTCAAAAACCGTTGAGCGGAGGATTTGCAGCCGTAGTACAATACATCAATGCTTCTCCTGCCCAGGTGGTATCCATCGACATTCCTTCCGGACTGATGGGAGAAGACAATACCCATAACATTCGACAGAACATCATCAAGGCCAACCTGACCCTGAGTATTCAATTGCCTAAACTCTCTTTCCTCTTTGCCGAAAACGCAGATGTGGTAGGCGAATGGCAATTGCTCGACATCGGTATAAGCCGTGAATTCATCGAATCAGCCAAAACGAACTATTACATCACCGAAGCCAGCGAAATGCGTGCGCTCATCAAGCCAAGAAAGAAATTTGCCCATAAAGGCATGTTCGGACACGGACTGCTGATAGCTGGTTCCTACGGTATGGGAGGAGCTGCCTTGTTAGCTTCACGTGCCTGCCTGCGTTCGGGCATTGGACTACTCACCGTACACACCCCTGTATGCAACCATGACCTGCTACAGAGCAACGTGCCCGAAGCCATGGTACAGGATGACGTACACGACCGCTGCTTTGCCGAAGCTGCCGACCTCGACAATTTCCAGGCCGTAGCCATCGGCCCGGGATTAGGACAGGAAGAAATCACGGTGCAGGCGCTGTTCGACCAGGTAAGCAACTGCTATATTCCTTTGGTCTTAGATGCAGATGCGCTCAACATCTTCAGCAGCTACCGTAACTACCTGACCCGTATTCCCCGCCACAGCATTCTTACTCCACATATCAAGGAACTGGAACGCATCATCGGACGCTGCAGCAACAGCTACGAGCGTTTGTCAAAGGCGAAAGAACTGGCGGCCCACCTGCAATGCTACATCGTACTGAAAGGAGCATGGACAGCTGTCATTACCCCCGACGGAGTGACTTACTTCAACCCCACAGGTAACCCGGGTATGGCCACAGCCGGAAGCGGCGACGTACTTACCGGTATCATCCTGTCACTGCTCTCACAAGGCTACACACACGAGGAAGCCTGCCGCTTAGGTGTCTATGTACACGGTCTGGCCGGTGACATCGCCTGCCAGCAAAAGGGAGTAATCGGCATGACCTCCGGTGACATTGCAGACGCATTGCCGGCCGCATGGAAACAACTAATGGAAACTAAATGACAGACAATATGAAAAAAGGAATCATTGCATTGGGACTGCTGGCCTCTCTGAGTGCCTACTCCCAAGAAAGCTATGTGCCACAGGCAGGCGAAGGCATCGTGTACTTCCTGCCTAAGACCAAAGTAGCCATTGACATCATTGCCACCAAGGTAGACTACCAGCCGGGCGACTTCAGCCTTTATGCCAGCCGCTACCTGCGCCTGAACAATATCAGCTCACAGCCCGAAAGCCATTGGGAAATCAAGGATATTCAAGTCCGCCTTGTAGGAGTGCCCGACTCTACGAAAGCCTACATCATGAAGTTGAAAGATAAGAGTGTGGCATCCAATGTAGAACTGACCGACAAAGGGATTGTAAAAGCCATCAATACGACCTCTACCGAAAAAGAATCTCTCCCTGACTACAAGTTAGAGAAGCCACAACCTCATGAGAATGCCCGCAAATACATGACAGAAGACATCCTCATGGCCGGTTCCAGCGCAAAAATGGCAGAACTGACCGCCCGCGAAATCTATAACATACGCGACAGCAAGAACACCATCCTGCGCGGTCAGGCAGAAACCATGCCAAAGGACGGAGCTTCTCTCCAACTGGTTATTGACCAGCTGAACAAACAAGAAAAGGCCCTGATGCAAGCTTTTACCGGTACTACCGACCGCACAGATAAAGTCTTTACGATATTGGTAGAGCCCAATAACGATGCACAAGAGCAAGTTGCCGCTCGTTTCTCCACCCAGTTAGGAGTACTTCCGACCAACAATCTGGCTGGTGACCCGATTTATGTTTCCATCCGCAACACTTCTACCCTTCCCATACCGGAAGAAGATAAGAAAAAGAAAAAAGCAGATGGTGCCATCTACAATGTACCGGGTAAAGGAAATGTCACAGTAACTTATCAGGGTAAAAAACTTTTCAACGACGAAATGCCGTTCACTCAGTTTGGCTACACCGAAGTACTGGTAGACGGCTTGTTCGACAAGAAAGTAAACACCCGCGTGATTTTCAATTCCACTACCGGTGGTATTTTAAAGATCGACAAAGACTGATTTTATAATCTAAACATACCCCAAAGGTCATTTTCTACCATACAGGTGGAAAATGGCCTTAAAAATAATCATTTCTTATTCCCTCTTCCAATTTCGTCATCCATTCATTAAAGCGAGGGCAACGTGTACGAATATCATCTATGCTCAATGCTTCAAGAATCATTTCTCCATCAGTCGTTTTTTCATAAGGGAAAATATGCATCAATCTCTTTGAAGGTGCAGTCTCCGCCCCTCCATTTATATCTTCTGGGGTAGGATAAGAATCCATTATATGCTGCAGCTCACGTAATGACTCTTCATCATCCACTACAATATTAAAACCATCCATATTCGTAAACATCAGAGACTCCACCTCATGCCTTTGAATATATGGTAAAAAGCAGGAAGCATCCATCACAACCGAAATCGCCTCCTTCATTTTTGTTTCCAGTTCCGCCAGTTTGAGACTGTCCGTAGTATATCCCGGAAAATCCACAGGAAGCCTGAAGAAATCAAGTAAAGTAGTAATTAGTACGTTCCCTGTTGCAGCAACACGTGCCACATCATTCTTAAGATAATCAAATCCTACATTACCCCCCTTTTTATTCAGTTTTCTGTTAGTCAATATCTTTTGGGCATTCATCGGGTTGGTAAATCCTTTCAAATACAGATAAGGAATCACACACTTTTGGATAAAACTGACTTCCGTATCACCTTCCACTATAAAAACAACTCTCTTCATACCCGCTCACATTAAAGGCTGCCCGCCAATGACATTCTTTTCCCAGATTTCTCCCAAGCTATAATCCTTCAGCCATACATCCAGACTTTCAGCATCCAGCCGGTTAAACACCGTAGCATTATCCTTTCTGTCTACCACAATAATATCCTGTGGTCCAAAATTATCTACCAGATTTACCGATTGGGTAGAAATAATAATCTGTGTTTTAGCAGAAGCTTTCTTGATCAAAGCAGCCAGCTTATTTACCGCCACTGGATGCAACCCCAACTCCGGCTCATCAATAATAATCGTCTGCGGCAGATTTGGCTGTAACAACAATGTAGCCAAACAAATAAAGCGCAACGTACCGTCTGAAAGCTGATATGCGTTAAAATAAGTATCCACTGCTCCCGCCTGCTTCCATTCCAGTTGAATCAACTGTTCATTCAAGCGATTCGGCATCAGATTAAACCCATCAAAAAAAGGAGAAACCGAAGCCACCGTCTTCTCAATACGCGCAAAATGTTTAGGAAACTTCTCTTTCAAATAATATAAAAAAGCTGCTATATTCGCCCCGTTGCTTTTCAGGCTTATATTATCTTCAACGTTGCATTTTCCTTTCATTGGAGAACGGTCGCCCGTATCGTGAAAATGATAAACCTCAAATTCACGTAAAAGGCTGTTCACATAAAACGCCTGCCCGGTATAATCATTTTTGAAGGAAGACTCCTGGCGGTTCGCTTCATGCAACTGTCCGTGCCATACTCCCCCGCTGTTAAACGCTGTTTCCACACGTTCAATGAACAAAGAATCCTGCGCCTCCTTTAATTTCACAATAAAGCGATTATGGGCTTCCTGATCACGTTTGGCAAAGAACAAGTCGAAACCGATATGTTCCGTCTCTTTTTTCCCCATATACAACAAGCAGTCTGCTCCCCCCTTAGTCAGAATATAGTTTTGCAGGTTCTGCTCATATAAGTTACGTATAAGCGTAAAAATAGAGATAAAATTACTTTTTCCTATTCCATTTCCTCCGATAAGAATGTTTATAGGAAGCAACTCCACCGCCTGCTCCTTTATTGACTTATAACCCTTAACAACAATTTTGTTTATCATTCTATTGCAGATTTACATACAAAGACCATTTTGCAAAGATAAGCTTTTACGCGGATTCACCGCATTTTCTCCTGCAAGAATTGTTTGTTCCGGAAGACCCTTTATAAACTTCCGTTCCCCTGTTTCTTTTCATCCCATATACCTTCATTCTCCCAATTCTCAGGGAACCCCATAGCCCGAACATCAATCAAAGGATAACGTTTCAACAACTCTTTGAATCTCGTGACAAATGAATGGTTCGGATTGATTGTATTTAGAAAATAGACAATGTTCCGAACGATGTAATCTCCATTGTCATCCAGCTTGGAGGAAAACGGTCGGAATATTTAGACTTAAATGCCGTAACAAACTCTTCATCACTACGCTGGTACTCTTCATCAATCTTTGCCAGGATTTTAGCATGACGCATTGAATTGGAAAAAAGAGAAGTGTCTGTAAACCAATAGCCACTTAACCGATAGTAACTGATATTCTGCAATAAATGCAAAGCCTTTGCCTCATCCTTGAAGGACAGTCCACGTTGTTTAAGTAAGGAAATTTGGTCAGCAAACGATATGAGATGCTTGGGATAAGGGACTTTCACCATAGGCATAAAAAATAAAAGGCTTACCCTGAGCGCGCTGATCTGACGGGAAGCGGGGTAAGCATGTTGTTGCGAAAATACGATAATTATCTTGATTCACAAAATAAATTCATAGATATTTCATTCTATGGCAAAGATAAGCTTTTACACGGACTCACCGCATGGCCGGACAATAATTGTTTGTTACAGAAGCGACTTCACAAACTTCTGTTTCTCCGTCTGTATTCTTTCCAACACAAAGAAGAATTCTCTGTTTCACACTGTGGAATACAAAAACCACAGTGTGGGATATATATTTCACAGTGTGGGATACAAATCCCGCACTGTGAAACAGAGAATATGCAAGAGCGTTCTGAAGAATGTGACGGGGTATGCTGAATTAATAAATCGTGCGGAAAGGATAATTGTCTGAAGTGCCTGCATGGAAAAAGTTACGACAATTTTATAACAACAAGAGCTGCAACCTTTCAGGTCACAGCTCTTGTTATTATAAGATGAAGACAACTCTCACTTGTTATTCAACTTTAGTCAGCTTTATATTACGAACATAAAGAGTTGTAGGAGCTTTAATATTTGCTACATTATGAGAATAGAACATAATATTAACTCCTTTATTAACTTTCTCAACAGTAGCGTCAAGACAATCTTTCTCTGCCAAGCCATTAGACTTTCCATTTTTACAAGTCTTAGTAAAATCAAAAGATATAGAAACTGAAACCCACTCTGTCGTAGCTGCCTTTGTTGTAAGAGTTCTACCATAATCTTTTTGTAAAGGTTGAGTATCCTTTATATCAGCCAAAATAGGTATTCTAAACAATGTACTATCTCCTGATGCAGATATTCCAACTCCAACTGTCCCATACGTAGTTCCACCTCCTTCCGTAGCACCTTTCAACTCAAATGACAATTCATATTGCCCTATTTCCAAAGGTGTACAAGAATGATATGTAATATTATCACTATTCCACGCCCCATCAGAATCTACAAATCTTTTTATTGTCATTGCTCCTTCACTTTCATCATAACCAACAACTGTCAGATTAGTTACAGAACTTCCACTTCGTTTATACCAACCTTCTGCTTTATCAGAGCCTATCTGATTTGCAGCTGTCGATGCACTCCAATTAAGTGCAATTGTTTCAAGCACATTTCCATCCGTTGGCAGCGGAATATTCAACTCAGCCACACTAATTGAAGCATCACCACCATTTGAGGTTCCTTCCGTCCAATTATTGATACTTGCTGAAGCTGTAATTTCGATTTCAGCATCACCACCCTGTTCACCTAAAGTAACGGTCATGGCAAGATATTTACCCTGTTCGAAATTTATCTCACCTGAGTATTTAGCCTGGTAAGTTCTACCATTTACTGCAATTTTGAAAACCGGAGTAGAAGCTGCGATTTTCTGTGCAGGAACAATGGCACGGTATTTCAAACTAGACAATGCATCCATTGTTACAGTAGCTGTAGTGCTTCCTGTTGTAACGGGAGTCTCCGCAGTAAGGTTTATTGTTGCGTCTGTAGCTACATTGAGAAGGTCTACGATAGCCCCTTCAGCTGCTCCGCTTCCTGCCAGCGTCACCTCTACCAAAGAAAGCGCATGATCAAATGCAAGCTTTACATCAGTCTGTCCCGCAGTTGCAGAAAGTTTACTATACAGATAATCATTCTTAATATAACCCTCTGTATCCTGATTGGTAGCTACCACAACAGGAATATTGTTAGCTGTCATACCTTCTGCATAAGGATAATATGCATAGTAAGTATATGCAGCATCAGCAGATACTTTCACGGGACCACCCGTCCATGTCGTTCCGTCTGCTGTAGAATATTTCACATTTGTATAAGAAGGTTGTTCAGCTACAAAAAATACCAACCTCATCATTACCCGTAAATGAAGCTGTATAACTATCTTCCGGCATAGAAATTCTGGAAGACGGTGTGTTTCCAATACCCATAGTGAAATTTACATTTCCCCCATTGTTCAAAGCTTGTTCGCTCAACTCGTTGTTGCAGGCTGTCATTGCCACTGCTGCAATAGCTGCCATCCATATTTTATTCAATGCTTTCATGTGATTATGATTTTAGTTTATTCTTTTACGACTTCTAATTTTATGTTTTTTACATAAATAGTATTCTCTGCCCCACTACTATTATTATTATAAAAAACAATATTAATACCATCTTTCACATCATCTGATGTGGTTGGAGATGTGGTTAATGTATTACTACTTGCGGAATCTCCCTTCTTAGCAAAATCAAAAATAATCGAAATTGACTGATAAGAGTCTGTCAAAGTTTTAGGAGATATTGTAACATCACCTGTAGAAATACAAAATAGAGAAGTATCTGTAGAATTTGAGATTCCAACCCCAACAGAGCCGCCACTAATTTCCTTAGACTTTGCCTCAAATGTTAGATTATATTTTTGGGTATTATCAAACATTAAGCCAGAATGATACCCTATACTATTACTTGCCCAATAAGCCCTTGAAGCGCCTGTACTACACATTGAAATCTCATTCTCCTCTGTTTTAGCATAAGTAACCAATCCATTAGTTGTCTCTCTCTTAAACCATAAATTGTCTTTTCCTGTTACTTTTTCAGCCTCGTTCGTCCAACCTTTTTTAGTTACTAATGTCTCCATATCAAGCTCTTCTAAAGCAGACAAATCCAAACTTTCAGTAGGAACTTCAGTCACATCTCCTTCTCCCGGGTCAGAAGTACTCGCATCCCAATCCGTAATTGAACCGCCAATTGTCACTTCATCACCGTCCGGCAAAGCCACCAAACTATTTACTGTAATCTGTAGAGCTTTTCCTGCCACATAAGAAACGACTTGATTTTCTGTTGAAGAATAAGTAACCGCATACGTTTTTCCTCCAGCCACAATTGTCAGCAATTTACTGCCAGAAGCAATACCCTGAGCCGGCACGATAGCCCTGTATTCCCACTTATCAGCACTTGTCTTTTGCATTTGAATAGAAGTCTCCTCACCTGAAGCTGTTCCCACCGTACCAGCCTTAGCATTTACTACAGCTGTGGGCAGAATGCTTTCCAATGTAACAGTCGCCTCCGCATCGTCTGTAAGGCCGCTCTTTATTCCAACCTGCACCATAGCAAACGCATGCTTAAATGTAAGCGTAACATTGTCGGCATCTGCTTCCGCAGTTGTATTCTGTGCAGTCAGCACATCGTCCTTGCTGAATCCACCGGTCTGGTCTGCACTTACCGTTATATCAAGCTGGCTAGGGTCGGTTACACCATCCTTATAAGGATAGTAAGCATAATATTTTAACTGCGTACCATCAGATGTAATCGCTTTGTCCGAAGCCCAGGCAGAACCGTCATAAGTGTATTTCACGTTCGTATAAACAGGCTCTGTCTCCTCGCCGCGATATGCAAAAATACCGATTGCATCATCTTTTTCAAATGCGGTCCTTAAAACCCCTTCTCCCTCCGTAACAGCAGTACGCGACAAGTTTTCAATGCCGACAGTGAATTTCACTTCCTGCCCGCTATTGCCACTACCCTCGGCCAACTGCTGTTCCATCTCATTTGAACAGGCAGTCATTGCCAACGCACCTGCCAGGGCAAATATCAAATTCTTGAAATACATTTTCATAAGGTCATATTATTAAGGTTATTATTTAAGTTCTTCATTCCCGTCCACTTCAAGTCCACCGGTTATTTCCCAATCTTCTACCGTAATCGGATAGCTGGTTACTTTCACGGTCGGAACGAAGTTCACATCAATTTTTATCTCAAATTTTGTATTAATAGCCCCAGGTACTGCAGCTATGTAATCAGTTACTTTTACTTCAATAGGATTAGCTATCGGCGCATTATCCGCATTCAGTAAAGTAATCACAATAACAGGCGACACCGTAGCTGCCGGTGTTTCAGTTGCACCTTCCCCTTCATTCCCATTTTGTTCTTGTAACTGAACAGGGAACAACATAGCTCTAAACGTATTACTTGTAGTAGCTGTAGCTCTGGAACGTCCCGCAGTACTTGCGTCCGCCAATATCAGCGTACCAGTTTCCGATTCTGTCAATGTTCCGTTCAACACATTCAGGCTACCTTTCAAGGCCGTATTTTTAACTTCTACCTTCATGCTGGAATAAGATACTTCCGGAGTAATGTCTGCAGAAACCATAGCAAACACATGCTTCAGTTTAAAAGCAGCCTCACGGTTATCTTTGTTCAACCCGCTCACTCTGTCAAACTGAAGATTGAAAGCCAATTCCTGCTCCGTAGTCAAATCCACGTTTAACTGGTTATCGGTGACTTCAGCCATACGCGGATAATATGCAGCTAAGTCCCTTTTATCTCCATTGGAAGGAAACACAGGAACAGAGTCACTTTGGTTAGCTGTAAAATAACTTCCGATACCTCCTGAATTGAAACTGATATTAAAATAAGGTTCTACCAGATTATCTGTACCCTCTTCCAACATAGAAACGCCAATATTCTCCCCTTTTGCATAAAGCTGCGCAGCCTTATCGGCTTCAAAGCCCACATTCTGAGCCGTCACCACCAACGGAAAGGCATTCTCATACACAGCAGTAGGCCCATCGTCTTTTCCACACGCTGCCAGCAAAAACGCCAGAGACAGCGCCCAGAGATAATTCCTTTTGTTTATCATGCTATTATGAATTTATTTAGGTTATAATTGATTGTCTCGTTGCCATAAAATGTTTAGCAAGCAATGTGTTTTTCTTGATTATTGCGCAGCTTGAACCACTACAAAAATACGAAATTTGCGTTATAAAGACTATACTTCTTTTGTTTCAAAAATGTGCTATTTTTGTACAAAAGAGCAATCTTTATAACACACCAAATTATCATAGAGCACTGACAGAGTTTTCCTGCCAGTACCCTATCAGAATTTATTTCTGTTTCACCAGTTTCATATACACAGGAAGTCCGTTTCGCAACAAACAAGACACTTCCGTATTTCCATTCTCCATTGTCTTTAAGAACACACCAGGCACATTTCCATCCATCTGCCAGATACCTTTCAGTTCAATAAATGCAGGGGTAGGAATCTCCTTCCAGTTCTTCTTGTCCAGCATTTTAGGACGCAAGTTCGGATTGGCCATACCCAACGACAGACTACCATCCGTATTCTTTTGTTCTATCAGCAACAGTTCTGTAGCCGAAGAAACTACCTCACCTGCTGTCAATCCCTTCGCAGGAGTAAAGAATGAATAAGCCAGCACATTCTTCGGTGCATATTTAATGATGTGCAAGGAATCCTGCATTTCCACTACCGAGAATAATTCTCCTTTTGTCTGACGGTCGGCCACATCCTTCATCTTAGCTTCATCCGCTGCCGGAACTACAACAAAAGAATAAGACTTTTTCTCCGGTTTCACCCCGTGGTTCATATATGCTTTTGCCACCACTTCTTTAGCCGGTTTACCAGCCATACCTACAGAAGAAGGCGTCTCCTGTTCGTCATAAATCACTGTAAGTTCATCGTGACCTGCCGGAACAAAGAAACCGGTTGAAACAGGATTAATCATCGTCACAGATTCTGAAGAAGCATAATTCTGGCGATTTCCCTTCGTCACCTCTTGGCCGTTCACCGTCAACTTATTGTACTGTTTACTTACTACCGACTGGAATAAGTTCGTAGCCGTAATCATGTTGTCCGCATAATCACCTTTTGCAGAAATACCATTTCCAATACTGAACAACATACCGTCAATAGCCAACACCGACTTACAGAAAGTAAGATTAGTAGGAGTGAATCGCTGGCTTCCCCAACGGTCATCCTGATCAAAAGCGGTAGCAAAGAGTCCGTAATCTTTCATCGATACAGCCCCGGCAAAATTGCTCGTTCTAGCCTTCTGGTCAAAACGATCCTTGTCGTTCTTATAAGGCATCATTTCCGCCCAGTCGGTATAATGCACTGTCGTACTTCCCGGCATCATATTCCAGTCCCATCCGGCACCCTTGTTCTCATTGTTAGAAGGATAACCTGTAGGAACCAGTCCCCCATCGTACAGGATCTCCAGTGTACCATGGCTCTGGTAACGTCCGAAACGATTGGTCTTGTTATAAATTTCACTTCCCCACAACATAGCTGTAGGCGACTTCATCACAGCCACCCATCCCGGCTGGCGGTACACTCCTGCCGAGCTGTAGTTATACTGATAGAATCCGTTAGCATCAGCAGCCGGTACCGGATACTTATCCGTCTTAAAGAAGTAATTATAATAAGCAGCCAGTTCCTTATCTAAATCCGTACCTGTGGCATCCGCTCCAATCTCAATCAACTGTTCGAACAGCTTTTGCGTAAAGGGTACTTCAATACTATAGAAAGGATGGCGTCCTGCCATACTGTTGGCATAAATCCGGTTCTTGTCACCTTCTGTACGCACAGCAGTCATGTAAATCGTTACGACAGCCTTTTTCAGTCTTTCGTACGATTTAGGGTCAATCTTGAAGGAAGTCCCCTTGAAACGATAGAAGTATTCTACCCACGTTTTGTAAGAATACATGTATCCATTATAATGCGCATTGTGGTGGAAACCTGTACCGTCCGGCTTCAGGATGTCCTTATTGCCCACATTATAACGCGTACATACCCGCAGGAAGCCGGAGAGCAACTGCAAGTCCTGCGCAGCCTGCTGGTCATTCGGGTTAGCCAGTGCCAGATTAAACACGTATGGCACAATGTTGAAAATATAGTCCGAACTAATCCAGTTCAAGATGGCCTTATCTCCTTGACGAATCACATCCACTTCCAGTAATTTCTGTACGGCTGCAATCATTTTAGCCTTACGTACCTCATCACACACCGGAATGGCACTCATCAAATCAGTAGGAATCTTTCGTACATCACTATAGTTGCTATATACCAGCTTAGGCATACGAAGGAAAAAATTGTGTGTAAACAGATAATCCAGATATAAATCCAAATCACCTTTGGCTGATTTACCGTATTTCTGCACTCCGTATGACAACGCACGTACCGTTTTTGCCACATCCCTCAGATGCTGATTCATCACTTTCTCACCCCATAAATCTGCTCCTGTCACGGTATAGTCTCCCGTACGCTGCAGCATCAGCATCTTTAGCCCCATCTGTGCGGACTTCAGCTCACTCTCAGAAGCCTTCGGTTCTGGAAACTTATATTTCTTACGAAACTCTGCAAGTTCTTTCAGCTTCGTTTCGTTCGCATCCTGATTCACCGTCTGCTGTACTGTCTCATCTGCCGTTATGTTACCGGCTGCATACACAGCTGGAATACACATTCCACACAAAAAAAGCAAATAAAGATTTCGTGTTAAGTTCATGATACTCGATTTTTAAATTTCGTGTTTTTACAAAATATTCTACTCGCATATACGACATTGTCTTTGTACTCCAAGCCTTCCCAAGAGCACAAAGACAATGCACTACTAACCTTATTTCAAGGCACTAAGCCAACCCGGCACATAGCCCAAGCGTCGTTTCAATTGTGCTTCATAAAGAGAATTTGGTGACACCGGTGCATCCAGACTTTCGTAATACTTAATCTGGTTTTCAGAAGTATCAAACGGAACAGATATACCATTCCAGCCCACAATGATTGGTGGCATGTTTTTCCACCATCCGTCATAGGCATCATTCCACCAAATCCATTTATTATTCCAACTTGCATCACAAACCACTCTGGTAGCGGTCATATTCCATATTGTCAAGTCATTCAGATGGTTTGGCAACTGTGCCATATCACCACCTTCTCTCCATGCCACAAAACCACCTTGGCAAATATCAATCAAAGTAGCGCGCGGCTGAGTAGCATGCGATTCAAAGCAGGAGTCATCCCCCCATCTCACGTTCCAGATAACAGCTCCCATACTTTGCTTTGATACCCCGCACCCATGATACTGACCTGCACCTTCCATATAGTCACCCAACTGGTTACCACCGGAATTCACAGCTATATATCCGTTACAATGATCATACACCTTACCAATAAACACACGCGAAGAAGCCTGTGAACGAATAGCAGAGTGTCCTCTGTTACCTGAGATTTCTATATCATAAGCTGATACATTGGCACACGATACAAACGAATGAGCCTCGCTCACACTCTCAAAATTCACCCGTCGCATCCATGAGTTTGTCAGGCGAATCATCTGTATGGGCTTGAAGGCACCGTCATCGTCCGCACTGCCATGGTGCTTGAAATCATCCTTGGAATGTCCTAAGAACGTCAAGTCTTCCACTCCCACATTTTCATAGTGTGGATACTGATTAACCTTCCATCTCCATTTAGCCTCAATCTTACGCATAATCGGTTCATAAAAAGTCAGCGTATTGCCTGAAATATGCTTTACCTGATGATAATCATAGATTTGCACTCCATTATCATTAAGTTCCGTCCAATTAGAAGAAGTTTCATGAGGAGCCAATTCTTCAGCCACAAGTGCCGGATCATTATTCACCAATGACACGCAAACCCAGTCACCCACATTAATCCCTGAAGTAGAAGCGACTTCTATTGAAAATGTTCCTTTCTCCGCATCTCCCGTCACAGTTGTCAACTCTTTCAAATCTGAATTATGCTTAAAGTCCAGCATATTAGGAGTCGACCACATTTTTTTTGGATCTGTAGCATTATTCTTAACTGCCATTTCAATAGTAGTCTTATTCCGGCCTGCTCCTTTGAAAATAATATTTCCCATAGTCAGCCGCAAGGTTTCTACAGTTTCCGCATCATTCCCTCCACGTAAAATATACTTTCCTACAGGGAAATAGATAATTGCATTGGCATTGTTTCCTCCGATCTGATATCTTAGTGTCTTACCTCCATCCGCTGATTGTTCCGTACACTTCATTACCTCTTTCAAAATCTTAATCAATGCCGGACGGTCAGAAACCTCATCATTTCCATTGGCTCCATAGTCTTCAATATTATATACCTTATAAATAGCACTACCCTGTGCCCCACCAGTTATGTAACCGTTATAATACTTATTACCACTGGCATCAGTAAGCGGAGTATCAAAATCTATCATCACATCGGGAGGAGCCACTTCGCCATGCATATATCCTGCATACGAAAAGTCCAGCAACACATTGTCGTCCGCCTGCATCATAAACTTCTTCCACGCTTCCGCATCCGCAGCAGCAGCTTCTACATCCAGGTTCAAGGCAAGTTCGCCTACTGCGGTCTGTAATGAGAATGCCCCGGTTTCCGTCACCGAAGCCGACTTGAACAGTGAATAGCTGGCCGTTGTTTTTTCTTCCAGCGAAGGCACAATGTCGGTAGAGAGATTCTTCCACTGCACACCGTTCAAAGACATTTTCCAGCATCCGTCTTCGCCCAGCGCAATCTGCGGAGTGAACACTCCCTTTCCGGTCTTTTTCAGGGCCGGAACCGCATTGCCGCTCAGGTCCGTCAACTCGGTCTGCGTGCCGTTCAACTGACAAACCCAATATCCGGTCTCATTAATGCCCATCAAAGGAATATCGTTATCCACTTCGGCAGAAGCAGACGCATTGACAGTCCATCCATTATCCAGCATTACTTTATAGCCTGACGTCCCGTTTTCCGTATAGGAAACCACCTTCGCACCACCTTCTGCCATCAATTGCAGTGCGGCCACATCCGTGTTATATTGCTGTAACAGATTCGCCACCTCTTCCGGCTGTTCAGGAATGACAACCGGTTCTGTCACTTCCTCATCCGAGCAGGAAAGCCAGAACAGAGAGGCCAAAAGAGTGATTCCAAAATTCAGTTTTTTCATGATATTATATTTTTATACGTATTCAGATGGTGTTTAAATGGTGCTTAAACGCCATCTGAATACGGGTTAAAACCATTATTATTCAAGATGAGCGTTTGTCTACATTCAAAGTTTCAAATAGGTAACCGCTCAATCTTTATAGGTCAGAGCCAAGACCTCTATATTGCTCTTTTACTTTAAATGTTCCTGTAGAAAGGTCTACTGATTCAAACAGGCTTTCTACTTCTTTAATAATTCCATCCGCTCCTTCTATCGGACTTGTTCCTCCATATTGAATCTGCCATTCACGCTCTGAGTTAGCGACAAATCCATAATTGGATTCTATAGTACCCTTCAATCCTTCACCATCATTCTGATTCTGATATAAGTCACTAGTATTAGCTATCCGTCGCAAAAAAACAAGATGATTAGAAGGTGCATAACTATTTTCAAACAAATTTGAGGACATCGTTAATTCTTCAATATAACCATTCACCATCCCTGATGCTAAAGAATGAACATTATAAAATGTATTGTTTTGTAATATCAGACTCTGAGCACCTCCAGTTGTATTGGCAATTGAAACTGTCATAATCTTAAAGGCATCTATATTTGTTGCTGATGAATAGAACAAATTATTCTTTAATGTCAAATTATATCTAGATGCATTTCCTCCAAGCCCTAATAGGGTATAGTCAATGCCCATATTAAATATACAGCTATCAAATATCAGATTCTCAACAGTTCTTTTCGAATCACTTATATATGCAAACTGAGGTTGTCCCGTTGCTGTTATATTAAATTTACAATTCTCAAAGAAAACTGTTTTTTGAGGATTGTTCACAGTCAGCATTCGTATCTTACCACTAGCATCATTTAATGTGATTTCTATATTCTTGCAAAATAAAGATGACTGCTCCGTACCTAAAGTTATGCTCTTACTCAAGGTTAACGTACTTCTCGCCGATGGAGAATTTCCAATAATTATTTTGGTACCACCACCTGACTGATTATAAACAGCATTTGCATTAGAATCTATAAAATAAACTCCGTCCGCAGTAATTTCCTTACTGACTGATGAAGAAGATATATGCGTCACAGTCAGATTACCATAAGATTCACCATTTATAATTATTTCCTGTCCCTTTTTTAACGTATAATCTCCTAATTGCACTTCCATCCCAGCCATAAAATCAGCATAATAGCTAGTAGTTTCCGTTCTCGCCACAATCTCGTCCGTAACGGTGTTGGCACCACGGTTCACCTCCATGGTTACCACACACTTGCTTGCACCGGAAAGAGGAGTCACCTTCACTTCCAATGTCTGTTCTCCCGACAGACTGGAATAATCAGTAACAATCTCCGCCTCCCAATCGGCAGGCACTATCGGGCGGATAATATCACCTGACTGGATGTTTACTCTCACTTTCAAAGTGGCGCCATCGGTGCCGATATACCACATTTCACCGTCAGCAAGTTCCGGTTCGGTAATTTCACATACCAAATCCTTGACTACTGGAATGGTATAGGCATTGCCTTCAGCAAGGGTTATCTTGATAGAATTGCCATCAGTTGCAGGCGTCACGCTGGAAATCGGGCTGGTGCCGGATGCCGTACCCGTAGCCTTTACCCCAAGGTTCTGCCATGTGGCACCTCCGTCCAGGCTCACGCACCAGTTTTCATTTTCAATCTTGAACTGCGGAGTATAAGGCGCATCTTCACCGTCTTTTGCCTCTGCCCTTATACCCGAATCCGTACCGGCAATCACCCAGTTACCGTTTTCGCCAATCGTAATGGACGGGTAGTTGGCTCCTACCACGCCCTGAGTGAGCGTCAGCGTCTCTCCGTTACTCAATGTCAGGGTATAGTTCGCCCCATCGAATGAATAGCTGGTGATGGTTTTGTTTCCGTCCAGCAGCACACGGATGATGTTCATATCGTCATTCAGCTTCTGTACTTGTGCTTCGTAATCCTCCACACGGTCTTTCAGCGAATTTATGTCTCTTTCCAAATCGGTCGTGTCGCATGCAGCCATTCCACACACCAACAAGCCGAACAATAATGATTTATATAGTTTCATAAGTTTACAGTTTTAATTATGCTGTTACAGTTACAGTCAAAGACTTCACCAAGCGATAGCCATCCGCGTTATATATCTCAAAGTAAACAGTATATTCCCCGGCGCTTACCGTAGCTGGAGCTTTTATTGTGAGATTATAAGTCTGTGCATCCGTCAATTCCACTTCTAAAGGTGTAGGACTTATTACTACCTTTAAAGGTGTAGGACTTATTACTACCTTATCCACTTCTGTTAAAGTTGCCGTAAGCGTTATATTCCCTCCTTTTGTAATGGTAGGATTCTGTTCACGAAATGTCATATCCATTCCACCCAACACGGCAACATTTATATAATCATCTGAATCGTAGAGTTTAAACTGCAACACGTTATTATTATTGTCCTCTTTCACCTTTACCTCTTCGAAGATGCTGGGGTTTATCTTATCCACCTCGGCCACATTATAAGGTCCGGGCACCCGTTGCACTGCTCCATCTCCAATCTGATAGCACCAGTAGCCCTCTTCGTCAACAGACATTTTAGGAGTCGAGCCGGACTTTCCATCCACGGGATTGGCAGTAGCCGGATTTCCCGCCTCATCTTTCAGTTCAATCACTTCACCATTATAGCTGAACACCCACTTTCCTTCCTCACTGATGGTCACTACCGGGAGTTCTCCTTCCGGCATTCCTCCATACACCGTCCAGGAAGTACCGTCACTCAGTTTCAGCGTATAATCTCCATTCTCACTCTGCGTATAACTTGTGAAATAAATCTTCCCGTTCGCCAGATTGTAGAAAGTATTGATATTGCTGTTCAGCTTGTCAAACTCCACCTGCAAGGCATCCAGACGTGCAGACAAGGCATTGATGTCGTCACGTATCTCGTCCCGGTCGTCACACCCAGAGAACATGACGAGGGAAAATATGCTTAGAAATAGTAATATATGTTTTTTCATAATGATTCTTTTTTATTAAGTTCTTCACTGAACATGCATTCTTAAGGCTTCATTTTTACCTGAAGCTTGTCTACCGCCCACAAGGTTCCATTATTTACACGCACAACGATATCAGATGTGTTATCAGCCGTAGCAGCCCGGGAGGACAACATCGCATATACTGTCAAAGTATAATTATATTCATCTGCGTTATCAGCCTCTTTTTTCGTAAGCTCTGCCCGCCAGCCTGCCGGATAAATCGGTGCCAAAGGCTCGCCGCCAGAAATTTTCACATCAAACTCCTGCACACTGTCATAATCAAATTCTACGACAGTTTCATTCACATTTATTTCGCACACCAGGCTTGCCACTACGGGAAATGTATATACCTGGCCCTTCGTGCCCACTATTGTAAAAACAGTACCATCGTCACTAAGCGAAGCTGATTCGAAGAACTGGTCGCCCAGGCTGGTTTCCGTACCTAAATCACCCCCAGCCACGTCAGACCATTCACCATCCCCGAAACGAACCTGCCATCTTCCTTCATACACCCGAAATTCCGGATAGCCTTCACCATTATCACCATTTTCTCCTACCGCTTTCACACCTGTAGAAAAACCATTTACAACCCAATAGCCATCGGAATTAACAGAGATTGTAGGCTGCACCACAGTTCCTGCCTTACCTACAGTCAAAGTCATGGTACTTCCATCACTTAAAGTAATGATATATTGCCCGTTACTTTCTGTAACACTACTAATAGTCTTCTGTTGAGGATCCAGCACATAAGCGAACACCTCCACATTATCATTCAGAATCTTGATCTGCTCTTCCATCAATGTCACCCGATCCTTCAGGTCGTTCACATCGTCTTTCAGGTCACCCATTTTACATCCCACAAAAGACACTGCCATCAGTGTGAGAAGAATATACGATTTAATATGTTTCATAGAACAAGTAATTTAAAGTTATTCAACGACATTCACCGTCACTTCATACACACCGCCATCCTCATGCTTGTAGTTGGTGTTATGAATCAGGAAAGTAGCCTTGTAAGTACCTACCTTTTCATAAGTATAAGTATATGAACGGATGTCCTGCGACAAGTTCTTGATACTTATCCCCTGATCCGGTTCGCATGAGGTGATATTAATGGGGTCTGACACCAGCCAGGCAGTCTTCCAGGGATTTCCGCTGGCCGTGCTGTGGATATAGAATCCTCCGTTTGCCACGTTATTCATGTTCCACATGCCCGGCACATTGGCTGTCACCGTGCCATAATCCATATCTTCGGGCAGATAGCTTTCCAGCGCCTTTCTGTCTGCATAAAGCGAATCCTTAAAGTTCAATGCGGTAAACATGAACTCACCCGCATACTGACGGGTCACACTGTTGTTACGCAGCGTATTCTCTATGTTCATCCCATCAAAATAGTATTTCAACTGGGCTGTTGCATCCGGCTTGTTCGCCTCACCCGGATTCGGCCGTTCCTCTCTGTTGTAAGCAATCGCTATCACCAGATTCTTTCCGACAAGGTTCTTCACATCCAGTTCACAAGACTTTGCCGCAGTTATATTGTCTCCCAAGTCATCATACGCTGCTTTAGGAAGGATTTCTTTCCAGTCGTAACCCACGACTAAGGTTGAATCCGCATCAAAATCACTTTTTGACAATCCGGGGAAGCCTTCCACTCCCTTGTCCGGATCACTGTATGCATAGTACACGTCGATGCAATTAGTGTAGCGAGGATTATCTTTAGGATAAGACGTCCCTTCCCGGTAAATATTGAATTTCAGTTTGGAAGAAACTATATCCGAAGCCTCCGTCTCCACACGCTGGCGATATATATACTGGTGTCCTATTTCCCCACTGAAGAAAGTGATAAAGTCCGGTTCTCCGGCAATGGAGAATTCCACCGGAGTTCCCTTCCTGACTGTCACGATGCCTCCTTCCATAGTGACATTCTCAGATGCCACTACATTTACATCCACCTTATCCAGCCCCTCTGTCAAATCTTTTGTACAGGCTGTAAAAGCCAATGCAGAAAGCAAGAAGATATATAATTTTGAAGTTTTCATTTATTACTAACTTAATTATTGTCATTAATACATTTACATTACCATCCCGGATTGTTGCTTGTGATGGCTTTATTCACAGCCATTTCCGCATCGGGTATCGGGAAATAATTCTGCGCAGATGACACCTGGAAATAGGTATATACATTCGACGGTCCCTGGTTCCATTCCCCTCCGGCACGGGCATTATCCACCAATGCCTTCATGCTCGTTTCAAACTCTCCCCAGCGAATCAGGTCAAAATGACGGGTGTACTCGAAGCAGAGTTCACGCGCACGTTCATCCCTTACCATCTGGCGGAATCCTTCTTTATCCAAAGAACCTTTTGCGACGGTACTTGCTCCCGCACGCTCTCTCACTTTATTCAGGTAGTCATAAGCGGCATCCGGACCGTTGAGTTCATTTTCCGCTTCCGCCACCATCAGCAACACATCGGAGTAACGCAAAATCGGGAAATTGATGGCCGTACTGTTCTTGTCTTTCTTGTCGGCCTCATACTCACGGCGGAACTTGGCACACGGACGGGCAATATTCTTGGTGAAGTAAGACTTATAATCGTAGTCCCCGGCCAGCGGCTCGGTATCTCCATCCCATGTGGCATCTCCATACGAGTAAGAACGGCCCATGTCATGCGCATTCACCAGGTCACGGAATCCATACTCATAGAATCTTCTGCCGGTTACTCCCGTATTCTTTCCATTTGCTTCCACGTATGCAAACGGAGCAATGTTCCAGAGGAAGCGGGTATCCTTCGTTTTAATCTGATAACGTTTCCACACTTCATTCTCCGAATCCTTATCCTCGCATATCTTCTTGGTCAAGGTCAAGTCGCACGACATATAATCAGACACCTGAGTGCTCGGTTCTTCTATGCAATACAAACGGTAAAGCTTGGGAGTGGCAAAGATGAACTCATAAGCATATCCCGGGTCGGCGGAACCGATGACATTGGTTTTGGACGACATGTCCGGCGCTGCCAGTCCGATGATGTTTCCAATACGTCCTTCTGCCTTTACATCGGAAGTGTTGTTTCCGGAGAACTCGGCTTCCCAGATACTTTCATTGGCAGTCGTGTTGTATTCGTCTGAACACAAGTCAATGAAATAGTCCCAATAGTCCTTGGCCAGGTCATGCCCCTGGTTGGTACATACTTTCAGCGCATAATCTTTTGCAGCCTGATAATAGTCTGTTCGTTCAGCCTCAGTAGCCGCACGGTTATCGCGATGGAATTCTCCGGCACGGAAAAGGTAGATGCGTGCCAAGATGCCCCAAGCCGCCGATTTCGACACCCGTCCCGGCTTGTAGTTCAGCTGTGCCGCAGTCAGCAGGCCTCCGGTGTTCTCGTCGGACACTTCCTGCATTTCCTTGATGACGAAATCGTAAATCGTCTGTTTGTCCGTACGGGCGATGTCCAGCCCTACGACATCCTTGGTAGATTCCGTCTTAAAAGGCACGTCTCCCCAGCACTGTATCAGGTTGAAATAGTAGAACGCGCGCAGGAACCTTGCTTCGGCTATATACTGGGCTTTCAGTTCCGAATCAATATCGGAAACCCTGTCAATATTTTCCAGAAAGATATTGGCACGGTTGATGCCCGAATACAATGTGTACCAGAATCCCGTCACGGCGGGGTCGCTGGAGGTGGCGGTATTGCATATCAGCCCTTTCGTGGCAGGAGCACGTCCGGAACCTCCATAGTGGGACAAATCATCTCCACCGGCAAGGTACATGTAATCGGCTCCGTAGAATGTAGACTGTCCCAGTTCCGCATAAATACCTGTCAGGAAAGAACTGGCCTCATCCGCCGTATTGAAATAGTTTGGCAACGTAATCTGGTAAGGGTCCTTATCCAGAAAGTTACAAGACGTCAGCGCACCGCCAAGCAACAACGTGAAAATCGTATATTTTAATGCTTTCATAATTAATTCCTTAAAACTTTGATAAACTGTAATTAGAAACCTAAGTTCACTCCGAAACTGAGAGAATAAGCCCTCGGATAAGAAGAAAAGTCAAGTCCCGGAGTCAATGCGCTGTTACGGACTGACACTTCAGGGTCATAACCTGAATAGCTGGTCCACGTCCACAGGTTCTGTGCGGCAATATACACCCTGGCATTGCTCAGCCTGGCTTTTGCTATCAATGCCTTCGGGAAAGTGTAGCCCAGCGTCACTGTCTTCAAGCGCAGGAATGAACCGTCTTCCACGATACGCGAAGAAATCACGCGGTTGGAGGCGGAAGTGGTGGCTGCCGGAATGTCACTGTCCGGGTTTTCCGGTGTCCAGCGACCGGCATAGCTGGCATACTGGTTCAGCTCGCGCGACTTGTTGTTCGAGCTTTCAAAGAACAGACGGTTGGCATTCATGATGTCATTGCCGTATGACCACTGGAAGAACACGCTCAGGTCAAATCCTTTGTACGTAAAGTTATTGGTGAAACCGCCGGTATGAATCGGCAGACCGCGGCCGATGATGGTACGGTCGTTGGCATCGATGATTCCGTCACCGTTCACATCCTTGTATTTCGGCATACCCGGCTGGGTGTTGGTTTCCGTGGAATAATAAGGTACTCCCTTCTTCAGCGTATAGGTATTGCCCGACTTGTTGAAGTCATCGTACTTATAAGTTCCCTCATACACATAGCCGTACATCATCCCCATCGGCAAACCTACCTGGGCTATGTAGCTGGACTGTGAATTATAGTTCTGGTCGAATGAAGCGGCTGTCAGCAGGCTGTTCTGCCCTTCGGACAAGGCCAGCACCTCATTCTTGTTGAAGGCAATGTTGAAATCGGTAGACCAGGTAAAGTTCTTGGTCTGGATATTTACCGTGCTCAGGCTCAGTTCCAGTCCGTCGTTACGCACCTTACCGATGTTCTTGGTCGCACTGTAGAAGCCGGAAGTCAGCGGCAGGGAAGCTTCCAGCAGCAGGTCGCGTGTAGTCTTGCGGTACACATCGGCCGTAAAGTTGACGCGTTCCTTGAAAAGGCTCAAATCCAGCCCCACGTTCCACTGTTCAGTGGTTTCCCACTTCAAGTTATTGTTGCCTATGGAAGTAGGCACCGTCCCGGCACTGGTGTTGGCTCCGTCAATCGGATAGACACCGCTCGGGATACTGCCATTGGATATATAGTCGCCCACTTTCGACTTCAAGGACTGCAACAAGGCATAATATTCGTATTCACCGATACGGTTGTTACCGGTCAGTCCCCAGCTCACACGCAGCTTGCCGGCATCCAGCACTTTGCCCAGCGGTTTCATGAAATCTTCTTCCATGAAGTTCCAGGCCAGAGAGCCTGAGGGGAAGTAACCGTAGCGGTTCTTCTTGCTGAACTTGGACGAACCGTCGGCACGGAACGAGGCCGTGGCATAGTATTTTGACTTGTAGTTGTAGTTCAAGCGTGCCAGATAAGACATCATCGACCAGGAAGTCTTGTAGGAATTGGTCGTACTGGCCTGTCCTTCATACATACCTGCCATGCCCAGCGATTCGTTCGGGATATGGATGGTCTTGAATGAATAATATTCATAGTCTGAATTCTGGAAGGTGATACCTACCAGCGAATTGAAGAAATGCTTCTTCTTGATGTTGGTCTGATAGGTCAGCGTGTTTTCATTCAACCAGGTCAGGCGTTCGTTACGGATAACCTGAGCGTTCACCTTGTCTGTAGAAGTGTCGCCTCCGTAGCGTGTCTTGGAGTTGTTGAACTGGTCGTTCTTGCGTGCATCGTATGTATAACCCCCTGAAATCTTCAGTTTCAGTCCTTTGATAAATTCATATTCCACGAAGCCGTTCAGCTGCAAGTTGTTGATATAATTCTTGCGGTATTCATTCTTCAACGACATGATGGGGTTGAAACGGTAGTCGTTGCTGTTGTCCACCGCATCATCCAGTACATTGTCCATCAGGGAGCTGAGCGGCTTGTTCGGGAAGGTGACCGGACGATAGCCCCATACGCTGTAGAACAGGTTGTTCATACCACTGTAAGAGTTCTCAGAAGGAGTGGAACCGGTCTGGATGGAACGGGAGTAGTTGGCAGTCAGGCTCATGTTCAGCTTATCCCGGCGTACCACCGTATTCATACGTGCCTGCAAACGTTCATAACCGGAGTTCAGCAGCACACCGTCCTGGTTATAATAAGAAAGAGAGGCATTGTAGCGGACGCCTTCCGTACCACCGCTCAGGCGCAAGTTATGGTTGTGCTGGAATGCCGTGCGGAAAATCTCATCCTGCCAGTTATACTGGTCAATATTGCGGTAATCGTCCAACGTCCACTTTTTCCCTTCCCATTCCATTAAATAGCCGCCATTGGAGGAGGTCATGTACGAAGGATACATTTCGGCCTGCAACTTTACAAACTCGTAGGCATCCATCATCGGGATGGTGCGGGTGACATGCTGCATGGTCACGCTGCCGTCGTAAGTAATCTGCGCCTTGCCTACCTTGCCTTTCTTTGTCGTAATGATAACCACACCGTTCGCACCACGGGCACCGTAAATAGCCGTAGCCGAAGCATCTTTCAGGATGTCCAACGATTCAATATCCGAAGGGTTGATGGTGCTGGCAATGGCCGCGTCTTCCACCGGGAAACCGTCGATGACATAAAGCGGAGAGTTGTCCTGCGTCAGGGAGTTGTTACCACGAATCACGATGTTCATGGTTCCGCCCGGCGTACCTTCGCTGGAAGACACGTTCACACCGGCAATACGTCCTCCCAGGTTCTGGTCGAACGAGCCGACCGGCGTATTCAGCAATTCGTTCATGTCCGCCTTGGCCACGGAACCTGTCAAGTCTTTCTTTCTCACCTCCTGGTAACCTACCACCACGACTTCATCCAGCACCTTCGTGTCTTCTTCCAGTACGATAGACATCGGTTTGGTGGTATCCACCTGAAGTTCCTTGGTGGCATAGCCGATAAAAGAAACGATAATGACAGCTTTTTTGTCGGGCACTCCCAATGAGAACTTACCGTCAATGTCGGTAATGGTCCCCTGAGTAGTTCCTTTCAGCTGGATACTGGCCCCGATGACGGTTTCGCCTGTCTGGTCAATCACAGTACCCCTCACAAGTAGCTGGGCCGTGGCCACAGTTACAGAGAACAAGACGAACAGCATCATGCTCAATCCCCTTCTCCATAGAATAGTTCGGAATTCGGTTTGCATACAAGAATTTAGATTAAATTTAGATTTTAAAGTTTTCGTCACAAATGTACCGTTTTATTATAGAAAGAGGTGACAAAATAGTTCATTTAAGGGTGCAAAAATATTCATCACCTAAAATACACCCCAAAGAGTAAATTCATAACCGAATGATTCACAACAACATACAAAATACAATATGATAAAGAACATCTATTAAACGCCACTAATTTCACCCTTCAAAAAACGCTTCGACGTTTAGTCCAAAACGCAAGTACGTTTTAGTTAAAACGCAAGTGCGTTTGACTTCAAACACAAGGACGTTTTAATCCAAACGCACTTGCGTTTTCAAAAGACACCAAAAATCATCTTTTTTTCCTCTTTTAAAAGAGGAAATACATATTCGGAATAGTTTTTCTGTTTCTATTATTTGCAGAGTTCTCAAATTAGCCCTATCTTCGCATGATAAAAACATTCAACTTTTTATGACCCGGATGAACAGAATAAAGAAACTAAAAAAAATCCGCCTCCACCATGAAGGAACCCACATCCTGATTACCAGTGCAGTCCTGCTGCTGCTTATCAACGCGGCTTTATACTGGGGGATAGAGTGCCGGATACCTTTTTATATCGTGGCAGCCGTAAGTGTCGTAGTCTACTTGCTGATGGTCAATTTCTTCCGCTGCCCGATTCGGTTGTTCAAAGGAGACACGGAGAAAACCGTGGTAGCTCCGGCAGACGGACGCATCGTGGTAATTGAGGAGGTGGATGAGCATGAATATTTCCATGACCGGCGGCTGATGATTTCCATCTTTATGGACATCACCAATGTACACGCCAACTGGTATCCTGTAGACGGGGTGGTAAAACATGTAGACCATCATAACGGACGGTTCATGAAGGCCTGGCTTCCCAAAGCCAGTACGGAAAACGAGCGTTCCATGGTGGTAATTGAAACGCCTGAGGGTCATACGGTTATGGCACGGCAGATTGCAGGTGCAGTGGCAAGACGCATCGTAACATACGCCGTACCGGGTGAAGACTGTTACATTGACGAACACATGGGATTCATTAAATTTGGTTCGCGAGTGGATGTGTACCTGCCGTTAGGTACGAAAGTTTGCGTCAGCATGGGGCAAAAGACAACCGGTAACGAAACGGTAATTGCCCGCTTGCCTTAATCCTGAAATACAATATTTACACCTTATTATATTTATACCTTTTATATATAGGATATGGCTAATGTGATAACCCGGAATATTCCCAATACGATTACGAGCTGCAACTTGTTTTGCGGATGCATAGCCAGCTACATGGCTTTTCATGGCAACTATGAACTGGCCTTGCTTTTTATCGTGCTGGGGGCTACGTTCGACTTCTTCGACGGGATGACCGCCCGTCTGCTGCATGTTTCTTCTCCCATCGGAAAAGAACTTGACTCTCTGGCAGACGATATCACGTTCGGACTGGCACCGGCTGCCATTGCCTTTTCCTTGTTCAAAGAGGTACATTACCCGGATTTTCTTCAGCCGTTGTCAGAAATCATGCCTTATACGGCTTTCCTGATAGCAGTCTTTTCTGCCCTGCGACTGGCCAAGTTTAACCTGGATGAACGGCAGACCTCTTCCTTTATCGGAATGCCAACTCCGGCTAACGCATTATTCTGGGGCTCACTGACTGTGGGTGCACACAGTTTTTTGGTGTCCGACCATTTCAACGCCTTATATTTGTTCATCCTGGTAGTAGTCATGTCACTGCTGCTGGTGGCAGAACTCCCGATGTTCTCCCTGAAGTTCAAGGATCTGTCGTGGGGACATAACAAGGTAAGCTATATATTCCTGATTGTCAGCATTCCTCTGTTAATCATCTTCCAACTGAGCGGATTTGCAGCTGTCATTGTCTGGTATATCATTCTGTCATTACTGACATATAAGAAATAGCTTAGAAATCGTATGGCACATTTTTTGCATATATCACATTAAAAACAAAAGACAATGTTCCATATTTTAGGCTTTCTATTTTTTATCATACTGGTTGTTCTGGTGATTGGATTGCTCATTCTTTCCAAAGTCGTCAGTCTGGTATTCGGATTCAAGCGTCGTATGCAAGGTAAGAATTCGGGTCAGAGAACAACTTACTCTTCTCAAAATTATCAGTCGAACCCTCGTCAGGAAGAGACAACAGATTCTTACTCCACACAAGGAGATGTACCTGTGCGTCAACGCAAAAAGATTTTCGATAAAGACGAAGGGGAATACGTGGATTTTGAGGAAATCAAATAAAGGAATCACCTCTTTTTCCGAAAAAAATCTTTCATCAAGCCGGCGCATTCGTCGGCCAGCACTCCTTTCACGACCACGGTCTTCGGATGCAGGGCTTGAGGTGCATAGCGCTGATAGCCTCTTTTCTCGTCTTCCGCACCGAAAACGAGCCGACCGACCTGTGACCAGGCAATGGCACCGGCACACATCACACAAGGCTCCACCGTAACGTAGAGCGTACAGTCAGTCAAATATTTTGCTCCTAACGAATTGGCAGCGGCAGTGAGTGCCTGCATCTCGGCATGGGCTGTCACATCGTGCAGCGTTTCGGTCAGGTTATGCGCACGTGCCAGAATACGGTCACGACAGACCACCACGGCTCCCACCGGAACCTCTCCTCTTTCTGCTGCCCGTGCGGCCTCAGCCAGCGCCTGTTTCATGTAAAAAGAATCGTCTGCCATAACTTATCTGCGCATATCGTGTTCCTTGAAAAGTGTAGGATAATCATCTTCCATATTCTGATGGATAAAAGCCAAAACGGTCTCACGAAGCCAGCGTGCCTTGTTGGTTATCTGGTATTTTTTCAGATAACGGTCTACAATTCGCACCTCTTCTTCGCTCATCAGACAAACCATCCGCTGGCGGCGGGGAGGATCACTGACTGGTACTTTTTTTCTTTTTTTTCCGCTATTTACCATCTTCGGTGCAAAATTAGCGTATTCTGTTAAAATGGAAGCATAAAAATGCGTATTTTTGCGAAAAAGCGGAAAAATGGCATCACATAATGAACTGGGAAAAGAAGGAGAAAATGCGGCCGTGAAGTACCTGCTGGAAAAAGGATATGAAATCAGGCACCGAAACTGGCACTCCGGACACCGCGACCTAGACATCGTGGCACAGAAAGACGGTGAGCTGGTCATTGTGGAGGTAAAGACGCGAAGCGATGCCTGTTTCGGACAGCCGGAGGATGCGGTGGACAGGCGTAAGATAAGAAACATTGTGGCCTCTACGGATGCGTACGTCCGAAAGTTTGCCATTGACCTTCCGGTTCGCTTTGATATTATCACGGTAGTAGGAAACCGCCCTCCCTTCCACATAGAACACATTGAGGAGGCCTTTTTTCCGCCCGTGTGGAACTAACTTTGAAACAGAAAAGAACAATGACATATCCTGAACCTATTGTATTGGCAGAAACGACTTCTACCAACACATATCTGGCGGCACTCTGCCAGAAAGAAGCGTGTGCGGAACTGACCAGCGTGTATTCATCTTTCCAGTCGGCTGGGCGCGGACAGCGCGGCAACAGCTGGGAGTCGGAAGCCGGGAAAAACCTGCTCTTCAGTTTTGTAGTTTATCCGGAGTTTCTGGAGGCACACCGCCAGTTCTATCTTTCACAGGTGACTGCCTTGGCACTGCATGATGTATTGTCCTCTTACACAGAGGGCATTTCCATCAAATGGCCGAACGATATTTACTGGAAAGACAAAAAGATTTGCGGTACACTGATTGAGAATGATCTGACAGGCATCCATATCAGCCGTTCCATTTCGGGTACGGGCGTAAACCTGAACCAGGAACGTTTCCTCAGCGATGCGCCTAACCCTGTATCGTTATGCCAGATTACGGGCAACCAATATAACCCGCGGGAGATACTGGAACAGATTATGGAAAAAGTGACGGAGTACTATCAACTTTTGAAAGAGAACCGGACAGAGGTGCTGGAAACACGCTACAAGGAGGCGCTTTACCGAAAAAAAGGATTACATCTGTTCCGCGATAAAGACGGGGACTTCCGGGCACGCATTGCCGACATTGAACCGAACGGACGACTGATACTGGAAGACGAGGACGGACAGACAAGGGGGTATTTATTTAAGGAAGTGGAATACATCTTATGACACGTACTGACCGACAGATTCTTCACATCGCCCTTCCTTCCATCGTTTCCAATATCACAGTTCCCCTGTTAGGCCTGATTGACGTCAGCATTGTAGGACATTTGGGAGCCGCATCTTACATTGGAGCTATTGCAGTGGGAGGCATGCTGTTCAATATGATTTACTGGTTGTTCGGTTTCCTCCGCATGGGAACCGGAGGACTTACCGCACAGGCCTACGGCAGACATGACCTGCAGGAAGTGACGCGTATCCTGCTTCGTTCACTGAGCATCAGCCTGCTGCTGGCGCTTGCCTTGCTGATACTGCAATATCCGGTTCGAAGCCTGGCGTTTATGCTTATGGATACCAGTGAAGAAGTGCGGAAGCTGGCCACGCTGTATTTCCATATCTGCATCTGGGGAGCACCTGCCACCCTGGGGCTTTACGGGTTTACCGGCTGGTATATCGGTATGCAGAATTCCCGTTTTCCGATGTATATCGCCATCACACAGAACATTGTCAACATCGCAGCCAGTCTGTTTTTCGTGTTCGCACTGGGGATGAAAGTGGAAGGCGTGGCATTGGGCACACTCGTGGCACAATATGCCGGACTGGGTATGGCCTGTCTGCTCTGGCTGGCTTATTACCGTCCACTCCGGAAATACCTTCGCCAGAAAGCCCTGTTCGACCGTACGGAAATGAAGCGTTTCTTCCAGGTAAACCGGGATATTTTTATCCGCACGCTCTGCCTGATTGCAGTTACCGTCTTCTTCACTTCCACTGGTGCGGCCTACGGGGATGTGGTATTGGCCGTAAATGCCCTGCTGATGCAGCTATTCACCCTCTTTTCTTATTTCATGGATGGATTTGCCTACGCAGGAGAGGCGCTGACCGGGAAATACATCGGGGCCAAAGACAATCAGTCGCTAAGACTGACCATACGGCACCTCTTCAAGTGGGGAATCGCCTTGTCACTGCTGTTCACGTTACTCTACGGAGCAGGAGGAAAAAGCTTTCTCGGCTTGCTCACCAACGACACTTCTGTCATTTCGGCTTCTGAGGAATATATCTATTGGGTACTGGCCATTCCACTGGCAGGATTCTCGGCCTTTCTGCTCGATGGAATCTGTATCGGTGCCACGGCTACCCGCGTAATGCTCCGCTCCATGCTGATTGCTTCGGCCAGTTTCTTTCTCCTTTATTACAGCCTGCATCCCAGCTTCGGGAACCATGCCTTGTGGATGGCTTTTATCGTGTACCTGGCATTACGAGGTGTTGTACAGGGAGGAATACTCTACCGGATGCGACACACCAACCTCCACCGACAGGTATAGTTTTAACGACAAGCCTCGGGATATATGCAAATTATTACTAACTTTGTAGCAATCTAAAAACAAATACGATTATGGCAAAATTCAAACGCATCCTGTTAAAACTCAGCGGCGAAAGCTTGATGGGAGAAAAAAAATACGGTATTGACGAAAAACGTCTGGGCGAATACGCACAGCAAATCAAGGAAATCCACGACATGGGGGTACAGATTGGTATCGTGATTGGTGGCGGTAACATCTTCCGCGGACTGTCTGGAGCCGGAAAAGGTTTCGACCGTGTGAAAGGTGACCAGATGGGTATGCTGGCTACTGTTATCAACAGTCTGGGATTAAGTTCTGCATTGGTCGCAGCCGGTGTAAAGGCCCGCGTACTGACAGCCATCCGCATGGAACCCATCGGTGAGTTCTACACCAAATGGAAAGCCATTGAAGCCATGGAAAACGGAGAAGTAGTGATTATGTCGGCCGGAACAGGTAATCCGTTCTTTACTACAGACACTGGTTCTTCTTTGAGAGGTATTGAAATTGAAGCCGACGTGATGCTGAAGGGTACGCGCGTGGACGGTATCTACACTGCCGACCCGGAAAAAGACCCGACTGCCACCAAGTTCGATGACATCACTTACGATGAAGTACTGGCAAGAGGACTGAAAGTAATGGACCTGACCGCTACTTGTATGTGTAAGGAAAACAACCTGCCGATTATTGTATTCGACATGGATACAGTGGGCAACCTGAAAAAGGTAATGTCTGGCGAAAACATCGGTACGCTGGTACACAACTGATTATTCATTTGAATCAAAAAATATACGGCAAGACTGGAAACGCATCCTGGTCTTGCCGTTTTTGTTTATTCACGTGTCAGTTCGTAACGGTGAAGTTCTGCATTTTTCATCAGTGGAACCGTACGCAGTTCCTCCAGCGGAACGCCTGTAATACGGGCTTCCAGGCAACGGTTGATTTGTCCGTGTGCCACTACCAACACACGCTTCCCGTCATAATGCTGCCACAGATAGTTCAAGAAAGCACCGGCCCGGTCGTACATCATCTGGCGAGTTTCCACTCCAGCAGGAGGATTACTTAAATCGACACTCCCCACAGACAGCCCGGTCCAAGGTCCCCAGTCTATTTCTCGTAGCAACGTAGTCTGCTGCCAAGGAAGCTGCCGGCTCCCAACAGCCAGTTGCACGGTATCCACTACCCGTTGCAGATCACTGCTGACCACTGCATCCAGTGCAATATTCCGCAGGGACTCTCCTAATTCCATCGCCTGCTTTTTCCCTTCTTCTGTCAATGTACCGGGCAAGTGCCCCTGAAAAATACGGCTCAGGTTTTCCACCGTCTGCCCGTGGCGCGCCAAATAAAGTGTAATCATACAACCATGCTGTTTTATAGTGATAAAACAAAGATAAGAAGTTTTTCAAGATATTTCCGAAACCGGAAGACACAAACTTATTTTCAGAAGTATTGCAAGGAAATAAAAAATAGCTTATTTTTGTTCACATAAATACTTATCAACGAATATAAAACCTATAAATGCAAGAAATATATGGCAGATTCTAAAACAATTATCAGCGAAGCTGAAGAGAAAATGGATATGGCAGTCATGTACCTGGATGAGTCACTGGCTCACATCCGTGCCGGAAAGGCTGACGTACGTTTGTTGGACGGTATCCGCGTAGATTCTTACGGAAGCATGGTGCCCATCAATAACGTAGCGGCAGTAACTACTCCTGATGCGCGCAGCATCGCCATCAAGCCGTGGGACAAAAGCATGTTTCGCGTAATTGAAAAGGCTATCATCGACTCTGAACTGGGTATCATGCCGGAAAACAACGGTGAAATCATCCGTATCGGTATCCCGCCGTTGACAGAGGAACGCCGTAAACAGTTGAGCAAGCAGTGCAAGGGTGAAGGTGAAACTGCAAAAGTAAGTGTGCGCAACGCACGCCGCGATGCCATCGACGCTCTGAAAAAGGCTGTGAAAGATGGTATGCCGGAAGATGAGCAGAAGAACTCGGAAGCCAAACTGCAGAAAGTACACGACAAGTACATCAAGCAGATTGACGACATGCTGGCTGCCAAGGACAAAGAAATCATGACAGTATAATCTTATTCACCATACACGAGGAGAGAGGAGTCCTTATGGTCTCTTCCCTCCTCTTTTTAATTTTGCACATATTCATTTTGGAAAAAGGTCTGGTCATTAAAAATACGGGAAGCTGGTACCTGGTCAAGACGGACGAGGGAAAGCTGATTGAATGTAAGATAAAAGGAAATTTCCGCCTGAAAGGAATACGCAGCACGAACCCCATTGCGGTGGGTGACCGTGTACAAATCAATGTCAATGCGGAGGGAACCGCATTCATTACTGAAATTGAAGACCGGAAAAATTATATCATCCGCCGTTCTTCCAATCTTTCCAAACAGTCACACATCATTGCAGCCAATCTGGACCAGTGCATGCTGGTGGTTACAGTGAACTATCCGGAGACTTCGACAGTCTTCATCGACCGTTTTCTGGCCTCAGCAGAAGCCTATCGTGTGCCAGTCTGCCTGGTATTCAACAAGGTAGACCGCTATACGGAAGAAGAACTGCATTACCTGGATGGCTTGACAAACTTATACACGCACATCGGCTACCCGTGTTACCGGATTTCCGCCTTGGACGGTACGGGAGTAGACGAAATCAAACAGGCATTAGAAGGAAAAGTAACCTTATTTTCCGGCCACTCCGGTGTGGGAAAATCCACCCTCATCAATGCCATCCTGCCCGAACAGAATGTCAAGACAGGAGAAATCTCCACCGCACATAACAAAGGTATGCACACCACCACATTCTCAGAAATGTTTCCGGTGGCAGGCGACGGATACATCATTGACACACCGGGTATCAAGGGATTCGGTACGTTCGACATGAAAGACGAAGAGGTGGGGCACTATTTCAAGGAAATCTTTGAATTCTCTGCCCAATGCAAATATGGCAACTGTACCCACCGCCATGAACCGGGATGTGCCGTACGTGAAGCCGTAGAAAATCACTACATCAGTGAATCAAGGTACACTTCTTACCTGAATATCTTAGAAGATAAAGAAGAAGGGAAATACCGTTCCGCATACTAATATGCCACTAAAATACACAGCCCCGCTCTGACGCCAACGACTGTCAGAGCGGGGCTGTTTTTATAATAAGAAATGGTGTCAGAAACGTCCTCCTCCCAAAGAACGGTAAAGAAGGGTATGAAGCTGACAATAAGCTACATTCAAGTCGATACGTTCCAACTCGCAATCCAGATAACGTTCATCGGCCGATAACACATCCAGATACCCTACAAAACCGGTACGGAACAATTCGTTCGCATTCTCAATGGAACGGCGGTGCACGCGACTTTCCTTGGCTTTCAACAATTTACGTTCGTCCATCCGTTCAGATGCCTCCAGCAAATCGGCTACTTCCTGATAAGACTTCAACGCCACCCGGTGATATTCCAGCAATGCCATACGCTGACGCGCTTTCGATTCATTCCACAAAGCCCTGATTTCATTCCGTTTGAATAAAGGAGCACTGATACCAGCTGCTAAGTCGTAGACCAAAGAGGCCGGTGAGACAAACCATTTGCTCAAATCAAAGGCATTGAATCCGGCTCCTCCCCCGATAAGCAAAGAAGGGAAAAAAGTCTTACGGGCTGCAGAAGCATCGGCCTTACAAGCCAACAGTTCCAGTTCGGCCGCTTTCACATCCGGACGGTTACACAGCAACTGGGCCGGTATACCGGAAGCAGCAGGGAACTGCGATGCAGAAATTTCCTCAAAAGTGGAACGTTTGATTTCAAAAGGCAACTTTCCCAGCAACAATGCCAGTGCGCGTTCTGCTTCTGCAATCTGCTGACGCGTGTCGAGAAGCATCTCTTCCAGCTTCAGTCCACGCGACTGGAACTGGTCGACTGACAAACGGGAAACTTCGCCTTCCTTCATCAGCTCATTGGTCAGTTCATAAGCTTCCTGTGCCTTCTGGATTTCTTCTTTCAGAATGACACATTTCTTATCCAGTCCTACCAAGTGATAATACTGTACGGCCACTTCGGAAACCAACATGGCTTGTGCTAAGCGTGCAGCCTCCACCGAGTTCATCCAGCGAAGCGCTGCTGCACGTTTTTTATCTGTCAGTTTTCCCCATACGTCGGCTTCCCATTGAAAGCTTACGCCCAAATTCAGGTTTTTATAAGGATCAGGAATATGCTTATCCTTTGCCAAATCGGGGGTATTGGTCGTACTATTTCCTACCCCATCCATGGTGTATTCACCAAAACGCTGCACACCGGCACTCAAGCCTAAAGATACTTCAGGCAGCAAAGTGCCCCGGCCCACCCGTAATTGTTCACGGGCAAGCGACACCCTCTCCAACGTTTGCAAGAAACTATGATTTCTTACCAGTGCCGTATCGATATACGCCTTTAAATAGGTATCCGGAAAGAATTCTTTCCATGACAAGTTGGCCATACTCAGCGTGTCCGAGGTTCCCCCGACAAAAGTCTCGGGCAGAGCCACCTTCTCTTCCGAAAGGAGAGAAGGCGACTTACAGCCACTCGACAACAGTATAACAACGGCAATTGCGATATAATTTCGTAAACGATTAGTCTTCATCTTCATCATATTTTTTATCGGTCTTTAAACGAGACGACCAGGTTTCAAACAAGATATACAAACCGGGGACTAGGAAGATTCCTACAAAGGTTCCAATAAACATACCTCCGGCAGCGGCTGTACCGATGGAACGGTTTCCTAACGCACCTGCTCCAGTGGCTACCAGCAACGGAATCAATCCGCAGATAAAGGCAAACGAAGTCATCAAGATAGGACGCAGACGGCTTACTGCCCCTTTCACTGCAGCTTCCATAATCGAAAGTCCGCTCTGACGATATTGGTTGGCCATCTCAATAATCAAAATCGCGTTCTTACCCAGCAAACCTATCAACATGACCAGAGCCACCTGTGCATAAATATTGTTCTCAAGTCCGGCCAGTTGCAGGAAGAAATAAGAACCGAAGATTCCCGCAGGCAACGAAAGGATGACAGGGAAAGGCAACAGCAGACTTTCGTACTGTGCCGCCAACAGCAGGTACACGAACAACAGACAGATTCCGAAAATTAATATGGTCTGTCCGCCCGAATCTTTTTCCTCACGGGTAATACCCGACCATTCCACGTCGTAACCACGAGGAAGCACTTCTTTGCTGATTTCTTCCACGGCCTGTATCACCTCACCCGAACTGACTCCTCCTTCTCCTTCACCTGTAATCAGGGCAGAAGTAAACATGTTGTAACGGGTAATCTGGCTGGGGCCGAACACACGGTCCATGGTCATGAAGTTTGAATAAGGTACCACATTACCGTCGTTGTTTTTCGCATACAGGCGATACAAATCCTCCGGATTCATACGATACTCCGGTGAAGCCTGAATCATCACCTTATACATCTGTCCGAAACGGATAAAGTTGGACGAATAGAAACTTCCGATATACGCCTGAAGTGTTTCCATGGCCTTATCCAAGTCTACACCTAACTTGGCGGCTTTTGCCAAATCCACTTTCAACAAATACTGCGGGAAGTTCGGGTTAAAACCAGACGTCACTCCCTGAAGACGCGGGTCGGCGTTCAACTTCTCCACCAATGTATTGGCCACTTCCGCAAAATCATGGAAATCGCCTGCCGTCTTATCCTGCAAACGAAGCTCAAAACCACTGGCATTACCGAAACCGGGCACGGAAGGTGGCAAGAAGAACTGTATGTCGGCGTCTTTGATATGAGAAGTACGCTCCTTATACAGCTGCATCAGTTCCTCTACTCCCTTATCACGCTCATCCCAAGCTTTCAGATTAATCATACCCATGCCGTAGCTGGCTCCTTCTGTCTCCGTCATCAAACTGTAGCCGGCCAGTGTAGAGATGCTTTCAATCTCGTCAAAAGGCAGCAAGGCAGCCTGAATCTGATTCAGCACCTTTTCGCTTCGTTCCACCGTCGCTCCCGGAGGGGCATCCACGTTTACATAAATCATACCCTGGTCTTCATTCGGAATAAATCCGGTAGGAAGTACCAAATTGATGCCATACGTAGCCAGGAAGAACAACAGTAACGTAGCGTAAGTAAAAGATTTCCGCCCTAAATACTTGTGCAATCCTAACTGATAGCTGCGTTCAAAGCGGTCGTAACGGCGGTTGAACACCACAAAGAACTTGCGGAGCCAGGTAGCTTTCTTGCGTCCGTGACCTGCCGGTCGGAGCAGCAAGGCACAAAGTGCAGGCGAAAGCGTAAGCGCATTGATACCCGAAATCACGATAGCCACAGCTAGGGTCAAAGAGAACTGACGGTAGAAAATACCCACCGTACCTTCCATGAAGCCCACCGGCACGAATACCGCCGACATGACCAGCGTAATGGCAATGATGGCTCCACCAATTTCTTTAATAGCCGCCACAGATGCCTTATAAGGACTCAGCTTTTCTTCGTGCATCTTGACATGGACAGCCTCAACCACCACAATCGCATTATCGACCACAATACCAATAGCCAGTACCAGTGCAAACAAGGTCAGCATGTTAATGGAGAAACCTAACATCTGCATGAAGAAGAAGGTTCCAATCAAGGAAACCGGTACGGCAATGGCCGGAATCAGCGTAGAACGTAAATCCTGCAAGAAAAGATACACTACGACAAATACTAACAAGAAAGCCTCCAACAAGGTCTTCAACACAGAAGTAATGGAAGCATCGAGGAAACGGGATACGTCGTATGCAATGTTATAGTCCATGCCGGGAGCAAAACTGCTCTCCTTGATTTCCTCCATGCGCTGCTTGATGTTTTCAATGACTTCACGCGCATTGGAGCCCGGGCGCTGCTTAATCATAATAGAGGCAGAAGGACGCCCGTCGGTCATGGACACCATGTTATAGTCTTCTGAGTCAAACTCGATGGTAGCCACATCCCTCAGACGCAGCAATGAACCGTCGGGGAGGGCCTTGAGCACAATCTCTCCATACTCTTCGGGGGTACTGAACTTTCCGGTGTACTGCAATACGTACTGCAACTGCTGGGGCAATTTATCGGAACTGATACCTGTCTTTCCGGGAGCCGCCTCAATGTTCTGCCGACGGATAGCATCTGTCACATCCTGTGGCACCAGGTTATAGGCCGCCATACGAGCCGGATTCAGCCATACACGCATGGCATAGTCACGGCTTCCCATGATTTCTACCAGCCCCACTCCGTCAATACGTTTCAACTCACGAAGCACATTGATGTCGGCAAAGTTATACACAAACTTCTCCGTATGTGTGGTATCTGTACTGAACACATTCAAGTACATCAACATACTGTTCACTTCCTTCTCTGTCACCACACCGGCACGGATTACCTCTTCGGGCAACTCATCCAGTACGGTGGTCACACGGTTCTGCACGTTTACTGCGGCTACATCCGGGTCGGTTCCTACCTTGAAATAAACGGTTGTGAGCGACATACCGTCATTCGTACATACCGTGGTCATATAGGTCATGCCCGGTACGCCATTGATGGCACGTTCCAGCGGAGTAGCTACCGTCTTCGCCATCACATCGGCACTGGCTCCTGTATAACGGGTCGTCACCGTTACCGAAGGAGGCACGATATCCGGGAACTGCGTAATAGGCAATGATACCAATGCCAGTCCTCCCAAACAAACGATGATGACAGAGATAACTGCCGAAAGAATCGGGCGACGAATAAATAACTTAAACATAGGCCCTTATCTTTGCAACATGTTCAACTTCAATTCCTTTCTCACATCTTCAAACGGGATGGTATCTGCCTTAATCTGCATGCCGTCTTTCACCAACTGCACGCCCTCGTACACAATTGTCGTACCCGCCGGGAAATCCTGCGTCACATAATAGTTCTGGAAACGCTCAATCGGATTAAAGCTGCGCACCTCCACCTTTCCTTCTTCATTAAACAAATACACATACGTAAAGTCCTGAATTTCAAAGGTAGATTTCTGAGGAATCATGTACACATCCTCCATGTGAGTCATCATACGTACCTTTCCGGTTACTCCATGCTTCAACAATCCGTCAGGATTCGGGAAGCGTACACGGAATGCAATAGAACCGGTTCCCCGTTCAAAGTCTCCTTCCACGGTTTCCTGCTTTCCTTTATGTGAATATACCGACCCATCCGGCAAAATCAGTTCCACGTTATCCAGCTGCTGCAGGTTTTCTCCGCTCAACTGCGCACGCTTCAGACGCAAGTATTCGCTTTCATTCACTTTGTAATAGGCAAAGATTTCCGAAATATCACTCACGGTAGTCAACAGACTTTCCGGGTTCACCAGACTTCCCACTTTATAAGGAATACGGTCTACATAGCCGGTAAAAGGAGCGGTAATCGTGGTGTAACTATATTCCATCTGCGCCCGTTGCATCTCTGCGCGCGCCTGCTCTACTTTCATTCGAGCCACTTCCCGTTCACGTTTCACCTGGTCCAGACGAATCGGTGAAATAATCTGTTTGTCCACCAGGCGCTGTACGCGTTCGGTTTCATAATTCGCCATCTCCAGCTGCGCCTGGGTCTGTTTGTAGTTAGCCTCGGCTGCTTTTAAGACTTCCATATAATTCTCCGAATTCAAGCGGAACATAGGCTGTCCTTTTTTTACCAACTGACCTTCGTCGACCAATACCTGCTGGATAAAGCCCTCTACACGAGCTTTTATTTCTACAAACTGAATCGCCTGAATATCGGCCACATACGACCGTGGCAAGTCAATGGTAGTAGGCTGAAGTACCGTCACCGGTATGGTTTCCTTACTTTTTACTTGTTTTTCGCCTGACGACTGACAGGCAGGCAACAGTCCGGCCACACATGACCAGATTGCAACCTTGTGAAGAAAATTTTTCATAAGATGACAAAATAAAGATTACTATGTTATTTGATTTTTAAAAACAAGAATAACCTTCCGATCGGGTATCACACCAGACCGGAACAGAATTTTTTTCACGCAGTACGCGAAAAAACTAAATCAATAAGGTACAAAAAGTCACATACGGGCGTACAGGAAATACGCGTAAGGATACAGTACGGACTATTATAGAAATATCAGCAATAATATTTCGAAAGCAAATGAAAAATAAAGGAAGCGAACCTAATACAAACCACCAGAAAAAAGAACGCACAGAGGTTTTTGAATAAGATAAATCTTCCCACTCAAGGACATTCACATCTTCTTCCTGAAAAGTATCAGCAGCAGAAGGTATCGCCATTTCGTCCTGTGTATCAACCTGGCATGCACTGATTACCTCATACGCATACGCATCCAAATGTATGAGTAACAACATCATCATACATAAGGCACGGAAAAGCTTATTTTTTCTGACAATATGAGATAACATAGTATAAATACACAATCGGTATGCAAAGATAGTAGTACAATAACTAATATAAAAAAGCCTTTCTCAGTTTTCCATAAAATTAACAACCTAAGCCTCTCTTTTTCACAAATTCCCCTCTGATAATTATGATTTCACTTCCCTAAAAGGGCTCTTTTAACTATAAAAAATATAAAAAACATGGTATTCTTTCAATAAATCAATATGTTTGCCAAATAATTATTTAACCAGACTCTAATAAACACATGGACAAACGAATTAAATGGGGAATTATCGTTTTGGTAGGTGCAGGGCTGACTGCCTTGGGCATTCATACATTTACTCCCGGAGAGAACAAGGAACTGGCTGCTGCCGAGAAGAAATCGCCAGTCGACAAAAATAAGGCGCTGAATGTAAATGCGAAGATTATCAAGCCTCATCTGCTTACGGACCAGCTATTCGTAAGCGGAAAGCTGATGCCGGACGAAGAGGTGGACCTTTCTTTTGAAACCTCCGGAAAAATCACCAGCATCGAATTTACGGAAGGTAGTTTCGTATCAAAGGGACAGTTGCTGGCCAAGGTGAATGACAGCCAGTTACAGGCTCAGTTGAAACGCCTGGAAGCTCAGATGCCACTGGCCGAGGACCGCGTGTTCCGCCAGAATGCCTTGCTGCAACGCGATGCGGTCAGTAAGGAAGCCTACGAACAGGTAAAAACGGAACTGGCCACCCTTAATGCCGACATCGAAAATGTGAAGGCCAATATTGCCATGACGGAACTACGCGCCCCATTCGACGGTATCATCGGATTGCGACAGGTCAGCTTGGGAGCCTACGCCTCTCCGACTACGGTCATTGCCAAACTGACTAAAATCACTCCGTTGAAAGTAGAATTTGCCGTACCGGAACGTTATGCACGACAGATTCAGAAAGGTACCAACCTGACCTTTAAAATTGAAGGCCGACTGGAGACCTTCAATTCACAAGTATATGCCACTGAATCGCGCATCAACGAGGAAACACATACCCTGACCGTACGTGCTCTCTATCCGAACCGGAACGGAGAATTGCTCCCCGGACGTTATGCGGACATCGCACTGAAACAACAGGAAATTCAAGATGCCATTGCCATCCCCTCGGAAGCCATCGTGCCGGAAATGGGAAAAAACAAGGTATTCTTGTACCGTTCGGGAGTGGCAGAACCAGTAGATGTAGAGATCGGTATCCGCACGGAAGCAGAAGTACAAGTCTTGAAAGGCCTGTCTGCCGGAGATACCATACTGACCTCCGGTACCCTGCAGTTACGTACCGGCATGCCGGTAATTCTTGACCAAATCAACTAACCTTCTGCCGTATGAATATATCCGAACTTAGTATACGAAGACCGGTACTGGCCACCGTGCTCACCATCATCATTCTGTTGTTCGGAATGATTGGTTATACCACGCTGGGAGTGCGCGAATATCCGTCGGTGGATAACCCGATTATCTCTGTGACATGCAGTTATCCGGGAGCGAATGCAGAAGTCATTGAAAACCAGATTACGGAACCTCTGGAACAGAATATCAACGGTATTCCGGGGATCCGTTCCCTGTCGAGTACCAGCCAGCAGGGACAATGCCGTATCACAGTAGAATTCGAATTATCTGTTGATTTGGAAACCGCCGCCAACGACGTACGCGATAAAGTGTCACGCGCACAACGCTACCTCCCACGTGACTGTGACCCCCCTACCGTTTCCAAAGCCGATGCCGATGCCAGCCCCATCCTGATGGTAGCCATCCAAAGTAATACCCGTTCGCTGCTGGAGCTAAGTGAAATAGCCGATTTAACGGTCAAGGAGCAGTTGCAGACCATTCCGGATGTCAGCAGTGTATCCATCTGGGGAGAAAAACGTTACTCCATGCGTCTGTGGCTGGACCCGGTAAAAATGGCTGGTTACGGAATCACGCCTGTAGACGTCAAGAATGCCATCAACGACCAGAACCTGGAACTTCCTTCAGGAAGTATCGAAGGAAATACCATGGAACTTACCCTGCGTACCATGGGACAGATGCACACGGCTAAAGAATTCAACAACATCATCTTAAAGGAACAGAATGGACAGGTAGTACGCTTCAGCGACATCGGTTATGCCGAGTTGGGACCGGCCGACATCAAAAGCTACATGAAGATGAACGGTGTGCCCATGGTCGGTGTGGTAGTTATCCCTCAGCCGGGTGCCAACCACATTGATATTGCAGATGCCGTATACGAACGTATGGAGCAGATGCAGAAGGACTTGCCTGATGACGTGGAATATACCTACGGCTTCGATAATACCCGTTTCATCCGCGCCTCCATTGCGGAAGTAGAGAGCACGGTATACGAAGCTTTTGTACTGGTTATCATCATCATTTTCCTTTTCCTGCGCGACTGGCGCGTGACACTGATTCCTTGTATCGTAATCCCGGTCTCTCTGATTGGAGCATTCTTCGTGATGTACGTGGCAGGCTTCTCCATCAATGTGCTTACGATGCTGGCCGTCGTACTGTCTGTAGGACTGGTAGTGGACGACGCGATTGTAATGACAGAAAACATTTATATCCGCATCGAACGGGGAATGAAACCTTTTGAAGCCGGTATTGAAGGAGCCAAGGAAATCTTTTTTGCCGTCATCTCCACTACCATCACACTAGCGGCCGTATTCATCCCCATTGTATTCATGGAAGGAACCAGCGGACGCCTGTTCAGAGAGTTCAGTTTCGTGGTAGCCGGTTCAGTCATCATCTCCGCTTTTGCCGCACTGACTTTTACCCCGATGCTCGCAACCAAGCTATTAAAGCACCGGGAGAAACAGAACTGGTTTTACCGGAAAACAGAACCTTTCTTCGAAGGAATGAACCGTATCTATTCCCGTTCGCTCAATGCTTTTCTCCGGAAACGGGTCATTGCCATTCCGTTTACCCTGATTACACTGGCAATCATCGGCTATTTATGGGGAGAAATACCTGCCGAAATGGCCCCATTGGAGGACCGTTCACAAATCAATATCCGGACCCGTGCGGCAGAAGGCGCCAGCTATGAGTACATACGGGACTATACGGAAGAAATCAACATGCTGGTAGACTCCATCGTACCGGATGCCGCCTTTGTTACCGCCCGTGTATCCAGTGGAAGCGGAAACATTCAGGTAACGCTGAAAGACATTAAGGAACGTGATTATACTCAGATGCAAGTAGCCGAACAAATTTCACAGGCTATCCGCACCCATACCAAGGCACGTTCTTTCGTACAACAGCAATCCTCCTTCGGCGGACGAAGATCAAGCATGCCGGTCCAGTATGTATTGCAGGCCGTCAGCATTGAAAAGCTACAGGAGGTACTACCGGAGTTTCTGGCACAAGTGTACGACAACCCGACCTTCCAGATGGCCGACGTAGACTTGAAATTCAGTAGTCCGGAAATGCGTGTCACCATCAACCGCGACAAAGCAGGTACCATGGGAGTAAGCGTGCGCGACATTGGAGAAACCTTGCAATACGGATTAAGCGGACAACGTATGGGATATTTCTATATGAACGGGAAACAATATGAAATTCTCGGTCAGATTAACCGACAGCAACGCAACCAGCCTGCCAATATCAAATCCATCTATATCCGCAGCGACAAGGGAGAAATGATTCAGCTGGACAACCTGGTGGAATTCATAGAAGCGGTAGCGCCTCCCAAACTGTATCACTACAACCGCTTTATATCAGCTACGATTTCTGCCGGACTGGCTGAAGGAAAAACCATTGGTGACGGCCTGGACGAGATGGATAAGATTGCAGCCAACGTACTGGATGACACCTTCCGTACGGCTTTGTCGGGCGACTCAAAGGAATACCGTGAAAGTTCCTCCAGTCTGATGTTTGCCTTTATTCTGGCACTTGTTCTGATTTACCTGATACTTTCCGCGCAGTTTGAAAGTTTCAAGGACCCGTTCATTATCATGCTGACTGTCCCTCTGGCCATTGCCGGAGCATTGGTCTTCATGTATTTTGGAGACATTACCATGAACATTTTCAGTCAGATTGGTATCATCATGCTGATTGGTCTGGTAGCCAAGAACGGTATTTTGATTGTAGAGTTTGCCAACCAAAAACAAGAAGCAGGCGAAGACAAGATGCAGGCCATCCGCGATGCTGCCCTTCAGCGTTTACGCCCCATCCTGATGACGAGTGCTTCTACTATTCTGGGCCTGCTTCCATTGGCTTTTGCCTCGGGAGAAGGAGCCAATCAGCGCATTGCCATGGGGGTAGCTGTAGTGGGTGGTATGCTGGTATCTACCTTCCTGACCATGTACATTGTACCTGCTATCTATTCGTATATTTCGACAAACCGTGCTAAAAAAGAAAGAAAATGAAAAAACGGGTTATTTATTTCATGATATGTCTGCTGGGAGGCGGAATAACCGCACAAGCCCAGTACACCTATACGCTAAAACAGTGCCTGGAAGAGGGACTGGCGAACAACTATTCACTCCGCATCACCCGCAACGAAGAGCAGATAAGCAAAAACAATGCGACGTTAGGGAATGCCGGCTACTTGCCCACGGTGGATTTGACTGCCGGATATACCGGAAATGCAGACAACAGCAATACGAAGGCACGGGCAACGGGTGAAACCACCAAACTCCGTGGTGTATACGACCAAACTCTGGATGCTGGAGTAGATTTGAACTGGACCATCTTTGACGGCTTCAATATCAGCACCACTTACAAGCAACTGAAAGAACTGGAACGTCAAGGTGCCACCAATACCCGAATTGCCATTGAGGATTTCATTGCCAGTCTTACTGCGGAATATTATAATTACATCCAGCAGGAAATCCGTTTGAAAAACTTCCGCTATGCCGTGTCGCTGTCCAGAGAACGCCTGCGTATCGTAGAAGAACGTTATCATATCGGGAATTTCTCCCGACTGGACTATCAGCAGGCCACCGTCGACTTTAATGCTGACCGGGCACAGTATATCAAACAAAGGGAACTGGTGCACACTTCACGCATCAATCTCAATGAGCTGATGGCCGCCAAAGACATGGACCGCCCGCTCAGTGTAAAAGATTCTGTGATTGACGTAAACGAAAGCCTGGAATTCAATGATTTGTGGGAAGGGGCTCTTCAGACCAATGCCTCCTTATTACAAGCCGACCAAAACACCGTATTGGCTCAGTTGGATTATAAAAAGGTTTTGTCGCGCAATTATCCGTACGTACGACTGAATGCAGGTTACGGATACACCCTCAACAAATACGACGTAAATGCCACACGCCAACGAAGCAACTGGGGATTCAGCGGAGGCGTCACTATTGGATTCAATATTTTCGACGGTAACCGGAAACGGGAAAAACGAAATGCCAGTCTGGCTATCCGCAATGCACAATTTGCCCGCGATGAACTGGAACAAAGCTTACGGGCCGACTTGAGCAACCTGTGGCAGGCTTACCGAAACAACCTTCGCCTGCTGGAACTGGAACGTCAAAACCTGGTTTCTGCCAAGGAAAACCATGAAATCGCCAAGGAACGCTACCTGCTGGGTGACTTATCGGGTATTGAAATGCGTGAAGCACAAAAAAGCCTGCTCGATGCCGAAGAACGAATTCTTTCTGCCGAATACGATACCAAGATGTGCGAAATCTCTTTACTACAGCTCAGCGGAAAGGTTACACAATATCTGAAATAAGATATTCAGTAATTTTTCCTACCTTTGTCGGACAATAAAAAAACAGACAAAGAAATGGGGCTTTTTATTCGAAAAAGTATAGAGGCTTTACAAGCAGAAGCCAAAGAAACTGGAAGTGGTACCCTTAAACGAGTGCTGGGTCCTGTCAGCCTGGTAGCTCTCGGGGTAGGTGTAATTATCGGAGCCGGATTATTTTCCATTACCGGAACTGTAGCCGCATCGTATACCGGACCAGCTATCACACTTTCCTTTATTATTGCAGCCATCGGCTGTTGTTTTGCCGGACTCTGTTATGCAGAATTTGCTTCCATGATTCCGGTATCCGGGAGTGCCTATACCTACTCCTACGCCACCATGGGAGAACTTATTGCCTGGATTATCGGATGGGACTTAGTATTGGAATATACCGTAGCAGCCACGACTGTCAGTATCAGCTGGAGCCGCTACATGACCGTATTCCTGCAAGGAGTAGGCATTGATTTACCCCATGCATTTACGGCATGTCCATGGGATGGAGGTATTGTCAACATTCCAGCCATGATAATTGTGGTCCTCATGAGCTTGATTCTGATGCGAGGCACCGCCGGAAGTTCTTTCTTTAACGGACTGATTGTCTTTCTGAAAATAGCTGTCATCCTGATTTTTGTGGTACTCGGCTGGCAGTTTATTCAAAATGACAACTATACTCCTTACATTCCAGCCAATACCGGTACATTGGGAGAATTCGGTGTTTCCGGTATTTTCCGTGGAGCAGCGATTGTCTTTTTCGCCTTTTTAGGATTCGATGCGGTAAGCACGGCGGCACAGGAAACCAAAAATCCGAAACGGGATATGCCCATCGGTATTCTAGTATCCTTGCTGGTCTGCACCATCTTATATATTCTCTTTGCACATGTCATGACAGGAGTAGCCCATTACAGTGACTTCAGTGGACAGGTGGGAATTGCTCCGGTAGCTGTAGCCATTGAAAAGATGGGGCATCCCGATGCTGCAGGTATTATACAACCCGCTTATCCGTGGTTGAACAAGGCCATCATCCTGGCTATTCTGTTCGGATACTGCTCGGTAATCATGGTCACCCTGCTCGGACAAAGCCGTGTATTCCTGAGCATGAGCCGCGATGGTCTTTTGCCACCGTTCTTTTCCAAAATCAACCAGCGTTTCCGCACACCGGTACACAGCAACTGCCTGTTTATGGTACTTGTCAGCCTGTTGGCCGGATTTATCCCGGCACAAGTAGCCGGTGAAATGACCAGTATCGGTACACTTCTGGCATTCACCTTGGTCTGCGCTGCTATCCTGATTGTACGCAAGACCATGCCCGACGTACCTCGTGCCTTCAAGACTCCCTTCGTACCCTTCGTTCCGATTATGGGTATCCTCACCTGCCTGTGCATGATGAGCTTCCTTCCGGCCGATACCTGGATACGTCTGGTGCTGTGGATGCTTATCGGACTGGATGTCTATGCTTCATACGGAATCCATCACAGCAAACTGGAATACGGTCAAAAGCACCGGAAGGGAGATATTGTATTAAACCTGACCGGACTTATTTTGTCTATTCTAAGTGTGATTACCGGACTATGGCATCAGCAGACCGTAGGATGGGATGCAGACAAGACCCTGCTGACCATCTCTTTTGTGTTTGCCTTCACACACTGCGCTTTTTACATGTGGCGAATCTGGAAACATCCGCACAATCGGACCAAGGTTTCTTAAAAGAAGTTATAAAAAATCGTCAGGAACAGAAAAAACGAATAATAAACCACAACCAACATATAAAAAAGCAGTTATTTTACAGCGATTTATACTATTATGGATAAGAATATATTGTACACGGCCATTCAGGCCGCCCTTGCTGCGGGAGCAGAAATTATGTCTGTCTACACAGACCCGAAAGCAGATTTTGAAATAGAAAAGAAAGCGGACAATTCTCCGCTGACCATTGCCGATCGCAAGTCGCATGCAATTATAGCCCAAGCACTGGCTGCGACTCCTTACCCCGTTTTGAGCGAAGAAGGGGCTAAAATCGCTCCAGAAGAAAGACAACAATGGAAAGAGCTGTGGGTAGTCGACCCACTAGACGGCACCAAGGAATTCATCAAGCGTAACGGAGAATTTACTGTAAATATTGCCTATGTGAAAAATGGTTGTCCTGAAGCGGGAGTCATTTACATTCCGGTAAAGCAGGAACTCTATTTTGCCGACATTGAACTGGGAGCCTACAAAATCAAAGACATTATCGATACAAAAGCTTGTCCGTCGCTGGATGCACTGATGGAGCAAGCCGAACGGTTGCCGTATGCCAACCGGACAGACGATACGTTCGTTATCGTGGCTTCACGTTCACACCTGACTCCCGAAACGGAAGCTTACATCCATGAAATGCAGCAAAAACATGCACACGTGGAAACAATTTCCAAGGGAAGTTCGTTAAAGCTGTGTCTCATTGCCGAAGGAAACGCGGACGTATATCCCCGCTTCGCTCCCACGATGGAATGGGACACCGCAGCCGGCCATGCCATTATCCGTGCTGCCGGAAAGGAAGTCTATCAGGCTGGAAAAACAGAACCGCTACAATATAATAAAACAGACCTGCTGAACCCCTGGTTCATTGCAGAATAACCCCCAATTTATGTCTACTGAGATTATCATCGTACTTCTTTCACTCGTGGCCATGCTGGCCGCACTGATTATGGACAAGATGCGACCGGGAATGATTTTGTTCTCGGTGGTGGTGATTTTTCTTTGCACGGGTATCCTTACCCCTAAAGAAATGCTGGAAGGCTTCAGCAACAAAGGCATGATTACCGTAGCCATGCTGTTTCTGATAAGCGAGGGTGTCCGTCAGAGCAATGCCTTGTCACAGCTTATCAAAAAACTGCTGCCACAGCAGACCACTTCGGTCTTCCGGGCACAAATACGCATGCTGCCCAGCATTGCCTTCATTTCCGCTTTCCTGAACAATACCCCGATAGTAGTCATTTTTGCCCCTATCATCAAACGGTGGGCCGGCTACGTCAAACTTCCGGCCACTTATTTCCTGATTCCCCTTTCGTATGTGACCATTCTCGGAGGCATCTGCACCCTGATTGGCACTTCTACCAACCTGGTAGTCCACAGCATGATTCTTGACGCAGGACTGAAAGGGTTCAGCATGTTCGAACTCGGAAAAGTGGGAGTCTTTATCGCCCTGGCCGGCATCATCTACCTGCTTCTGTTCTCTAAAAAGCTCTTGCCTTCCGACCGTCCGGAAACCACCAGCGAAGAAGATGGCGATTCTTCATTGCACCTGGTAGAAGCCGTAATCGGCCCCCGGTTCCCGGGAATCAACAAGACGGTCAGCGAATTTGATTTCAAGCGCCATTACGGAGCTGAAGTAAAAGAACTTCGCCGCAGCGGACGCACCTATAAGAATCTGAGCGAGGTCAGTTTCCGGGAGGGTGACACACTGGTGGTGCTGACTGATGACAGTTTCATCCAGACATGGGGAGAATCATCCGTCTTCCTGATGCTGGCCAACGGAAAAGAATACGAACCTGCCGGCAAAAAGAAACGCTGGTTTACCCTTTTCCTACTTTTGTTCATGATTGTGGGAGCCACGGTAGGTGAACTGCCGGGCATCGAAAAATACCTTCCTGAAGGCATCAAGCTGGATATGTTCTTTTTCGTTTCCATCACTACGGTCATCATGGCATGGAGCAAAATATTCCCTCCACAGAAATACACCAAATATATTTCATGGGATATTCTGATTACCATTGCCTGCGCTTTTGCCATCAGCAAGGCCATGGAAAATTCCGGGGTGGCCGATTTGCTGGCCGGATACATCATCAACCTGGGACATAATTACAGTCCCTACGTATTGCTGGCCGTGCTGTTCATCATTACAAACATCTTTACAGAGCTTATTACCAACAATGCAGCGGCAGCACTGTCTTTCCCCATTGCCTTGTCATTGTCCACCCAGCTGGGCATCAATCCCATGCCGTTCTTCGTGGTCATCTGCATGGCAGCCTCAGCCAGCTTCTCCACTCCCATCGGCTATCAGACCAACCTGATTGTACAAGGTATCGGAAATTACAAGTTCACCGACTTCGTCCGCATCGGATTGCCGCTGAACATCATCACGTTTCTGATTTCCGTTTTCCTCATCCCGCTGATATGGCCGTTTTAAAACTGATTTAAATACGCTTTAAAATATGAACAACCAAGAAACAAATCATATCTATCCGATATTCGACCGCATGTTAGGGCGTGCCGACAAAGAAGAATTGCTGAAACAACACGGACTCATGATCTGGTTTACCGGACTGAGCGGTTCCGGAAAAAGTACCATCGCCATTGCTCTGGAACGTGAACTGCAGCAACGCGGCCTGCTATGCCGTATCCTGGATGGCGATAACATCCGCAGCGGCATCAACAACAACTTAGGATTCTCGGCAGAAGACCGTGTAGAAAACATTCGCCGCATTGCAGAAGTCGGCAAGCTGTTTGTCGATACCGGTATCATCACTCTGGCCGCTTTTATCAGCCCCAACAATGAAATACGTGAAATGGCTGCCGGAATTATCGGAAAAGAAGATTTCTTAGAAATCTACGTCAGCACGCCGTTAGAAGAATGCGAACGTCGTGACGTAAAAGGCTTGTACGCCAAGGCACGCCGTGGAGAAATCAAAAACTTCACCGGTATCTCTGCCCCGTTCGAAGCTCCGGCTCATCCGGCTCTTTCGCTCGACACATCAAAATTATCCCTCAAAGAATCTGTCGACCAGCTGCTCGACCTGATTCTTCCGAAAGTAATCAAAAAATAAACATATATAACCATGCAAGAAGAATACAATTTAAGCCACCTGAAAGAACTCGAAGCCGAGTCTATTCACATTATTCGTGAGGTGGCTGCTGAATTTGAAAATCCGGTGATGCTCTACAGTATCGGAAAAGACTCATCCGTCATGGTCCGTCTGGCTGAAAAAGCCTTCGCTCCGGGAAAAGTACCTTTCCCACTGATGCACATCGATTCCAAATGGAAATTTAAGGAAATGATTCAGTTCCGCGATGAATACGCTAAAAAATATGGCTGGAACCTGATTGTGGAAAGCAACATGGAAGCCTTCCGCGCAGGCGTAGGCCCCTTCACTCACGGAAGTAAGGTACACACCGACCTGATGAAAACCCAGGCCCTGCTGCACGCCCTCGACAAATACAAATTCGATGCGGCCTTCGGAGGCGCACGCCGTGACGAGGAGAAATCACGTGCCAAGGAACGTATCTTCTCTTTCCGCAACGAGTTCCACCAGTGGGATCCCAAGAACCAGCGTCCGGAACTTTGGGACATCTACAATGCCCGCATCCGCAAAGGAGAAAGCATCCGTGTGTTCCCGTTGAGCAACTGGACCGAACTGGACATCTGGCAGTACATCCGTCTGGAAAATATCCCCATCGTACCGCTGTATTTCGCCAAGGAACGTCCGGTGGTCAACATCGACGGACAGCTGATTATGCCCGATGACGACCGTCTGCCGGAAAAATACCGCGACAAGATTGAAATGAAGAAAATCCGTTTCCGTACCTTGGGATGCTGGCCGCTGACAGGCGCCATTGAAAGCGAAGCCGACACCATCGAAAAGATTGTGGAGGAAATGATGACCACCACCAAAAGTGAACGTACTACCCGTGTCATCGACTTCGACCAGGAAGCCAGTATGGAACAAAAGAAACGTGAAGGATATTTTTAATTACGCAACAACATGGAAGAATTAGATAGAAGCAAATCAGGCAACCCGATGGAAGGAGAAGCCAGAGGCAAAATGTCCATCGAAGAATTCCTGGCAAAAGATGAACAAAAAGACCTGCTCCGTTTCCTGACCGCAGGTTCAGTAGACGACGGTAAATCTACACTGATCGGTCGTCTGCTGTTCGATAGTAAGAAATTGTATGAAGACCAGCTCGATGCTTTGGAACGCGACAGCAAGCGTATGGGAAATGCCGGTGAACACATCGACTATGCCCTGCTGCTTGACGGATTGAAAGCTGAACGTGAACAAGGTATCACTATCGATGTGGCTTACCGTTATTTCTCTACCAACAACCGTAAGTTCATCATTGCCGACACTCCGGGACACGAACAATACACTCGTAACATGATTACCGGTGGTTCTACCGCCAACTTGGCAGTCATTCTGGTCGATGCCCGTACCGGTGTCATCACGCAGACCCGCCGCCACACTTATCTGGTATCTCTGTTAGGTATCAAGCATGTGGTATTGGCTGTCAACAAGATGGACCTGGTTGACTACTCAAAAGAAGTATTCGACAAGATTGTAGCCGAATATACCGCTTTCATCTCCCCGTTAGGAGTCCCCGACGTACAGTGCATTCCGCTTTCAGCCCTTGAAGGTGACAATGTAGTAGAAAAATCAGACCGTACTCCATGGTATGAAGGTCCGGCCTTGCTGGAATTCCTTGAAACCGTACACATCGGTAACGACCATAACCTGAACGACTTCCGCTATCCGGTGCAGTATGTACTCCGTCCGAACCTCGACTTCCGTGGTTTCTGTGGGAAGGTAGCTTCCGGCGTCATCCGCAAAGGCGATGAAGTGGTAGCTCTTCCTTCTGGCAAGCGTTCTCATGTAAAAAGCATCGTGACCTACGACGGCGAACTCGACTATGCCTTCCCGCCTATGTCTGTAACCCTGACACTGGAAGACGAAATCGACGTATCCCGTGGCGAAATGCTGGTACACCCGGACAACATGCCGCTGATTGGACGTAACTTCGAAGCCATGCTCGTGTGGATGGACGAAGAAAAGATGGACATGGAAAAATCTTTCTTCCTGAAACAGACCACCAATACCAGCCGCACCCGTATCGACAGCATCAAGTACAAGGTAGATATCAACACCATGGAACACCTGTCTGTAGAAAACGGACGTCTGACCAAGGAAGATGTTCCTATGCAGCTCAACCAGATAGCCCATGTGGTACTGACTTCTTCCAAGGAGCTGTTCTTCGACCCATATACAAAGAACAAAGCTACCGGTGCCTTCATCCTGATTGACCCGATTACCAACAACACCAGTGCAGTAGGTATGATTATCAATCAAGTGGCCGACAAAGACATGCACAACCAGATGGAACTGCCTGTTCTCAATCTGCCGAAACTGGGAATTGCTCCAGAACACTACGATGCCATTAAACGTGCCGTAAAAGAACTGGAACGTCAAGGTATCGCAATTGAATTAAAAGTTTAATTGACAAGTTGAGTTTTTCAACTGTCAATTGCCAATTATTAATTATCAATTAAAAGAAATGGGATTACTTGAATTCAACAAACTCCCCATCAATACTTTAGTGGGAGCCGACTGGAAGACCTTCAACCAGATAACCGCTGGTCGTACCATCGATCCTGCGTATAAAGGAAAATACCGCCTGACCAAGGCTGTATGCCGCCTGTTATCTACACTGGCTCCTCTGCAGGACAAACGTTACGAAAAGCTGTTGGCCGATAAGCCACTGGAACACGATCCTGTATTTATCCTCGGGCACTGGCGCAGTGGAACCACGTTCATGCACAACGTATTCTCTTGCGACAAGCACTTCGGCTATAATACTACCTATCAAACAGTATTCCCACACCTGATGATGTGGGGACAGCCTTTCTTCAAGAAGAACATGAGCTGGCTGATGCCGGACAAACGCCCGACCGATAACATGGAACTGGCCGTAGACCTTCCGCAAGAAGAAGAATTTGCCTTGGCTAACATGATGCCCTACACGTACTATAACTTCTGGTTCCTGCCTAAACACATGCAGGAATATGCCGATAAGTACCTGTTGTTCGATGACATCAGCGAGGCCGAATTGAAAGTGTTTGAAGAAACCTTTACCAAACTCATCAAGATTTCTTTGTGGAACACTCACGGTACACAGTTCCTCAGCAAAAACCCGCCTCATACCGGACGTGTGAAAGAGCTGGTGAAAATGTTCCCCAATGCTAAATTCATCTACCTGATGCGTAACCCGTACACCGTATTTGAATCTACACGCAGCTTCTTCACCAACACCATTCAACCGCTGAAATTGCAGGACATCAGCAATGAAGAACTGCAAGAGAACATTCTTTCGGTTTATGCCAAACTATACCATAAATACGAAGCCGACAAGAAGTTCATTCCGGAAGACAATCTGGTAGAAGTCCGCTTTGAAGACTACGAAACCAATGCATTTGACATGACGCAGGAAATCTACCAAAAACTCCAGATTCCAGGCTTTGAGGACGCTCGTGCCGACATCGAAGCTTACGTCAACAAAAAGAAAGGTTACAAGAAAAACAAATACCAATACAAGCCTGAGACGGTAGAACTGGTGGAAAAGAACTGGTCGTTCGCCTTGGAGCAGTGGGGGTATAAATTGTAAGACTAAACTCAATAGAACAAAAAATGCGGGACATACGTTCCGCATTTTTTGTTACACATTCTCCAATCTGTTTACTTACATACGATTCGGAATCCTACAGCCGTTTTCAGATGAGCTGAATCAGGGTAAACAATATTCAGTCCATCAGCCTCTTGCTTCCATTCTATCTTATTCTTCTCTCCCAATAATTCCACAGAAGTCACCTGCTTTCGTCATATACCTGTATCACTCCCTAAAGAGAGGATTTTCAGTTTATCACCAGCCTTCATCCAGAGAACCGTCAGGACGAAGTGGAATAGACACGCCTACCGCACCATCACGAGCCACTATTTCCAAAAGATAACGTATCACGGCATCTGAGCTATACACAAAATTCGGTCCATAGAACCAGTCGCCGACCGGAGTCTCTGCAATCCAGGCCTGGTCGGTTTTGATATTCTCCGGAATCCCCGTCTCACAAGTATTGACCGTACCATTTGTCTGTTTCCTGAACTTCACGATACTAAATACATCCACCTTTCCCCGTCGATCCAGCGTCTTATTATAAAAATCCGCTATTACCCGTTGCATGGCATCACATTTGTATCCAGTACCTGTTCCTGAGCCACTGAAAGGTTGCTGGTCTGTACCGTCTGTATAAATGAAATCCGGATTGTATTTATCTACGGCATCCATCATTCTCAACGCCCACCATTTGGCATACCATTCAGCATACTCCAAATGTCCGCTAAAGATGCCGGCTTGAGGAGGAGACCATCTTGAGTTAGCCGCCTCAGCCACCGTTTCATACTCCCTCAAATTAATCCCATAAAGATATTTAGGGTCTAATCCTTCCCACCATTTACCTTTGCCGTCGGCCAGTGTCAGGTTTCCGTCGTATGGCACTCCTTTCTTATCACCTTTTGTATCACTTTGAAAAGCAGTTTGCCACCACCACCAGGAATACTCATGATGGAAGGTAAGACCAAAACGGATTCCAGCCTTTCTTGCAGCCTTCTCCCATTCGCCAATCAAATCACGCTTCGGCCCCAGACGCGTGGAGTTCCAAGGTTGATATTTAGAATTCCACATATCAAACTGGTCATGATGCACACCCTGGATGATAAGAAATCTTGCCCCTGCATCCTTATAGATATCCACCAAAGCCTTCGGATTAAACTTCTTCGGATTCCAGTCGCGCAATACCTCCTTGTATCCCACTTCCGAAGGATGTCCATAATTTTTCAGGTGATTTTCATACGCCGGTGTCCCCTCCACGTACATTTTTCGGGCATACCAGTCGCCACTTTCTCCTGCCGACTGCGGTCCAAAGTGTATCCAGATTCCGAATTTGGAATCCCGTAACCATTCCGGTGTACCCGGATAATTTGCCTCAATCGACTTCCACGTAGGTTCATACGGTCTGGAAGTTATCGGCAAATCTAATTTTACCTCTTCAAAAGTCTGAATATTCCCCATCGGAACAGAATTTTCCGCCAACGGTTTATGTACTGACGGTATCGGTCCTAACTGATAATTCACCCCATTAGTCTGTTGCTGGGAAAAAGCCATCGCACAAACCCCCAACCACAAACAACCTAACATTATAAATTGGTTCATATCTATTCCTATTTTTATAAAATCACATAATTCCTTTTACAAATATAGATGGGAAATTAAGCGAAAAAATAGGATAAAAATGTAGGATTATAGGAGGAAATCGATGATTTAATATAGATAAGGTATATTCAAAATCGAAACTCTTAGAAACAAATATAACCACTCCATAAATCCGACAATCTCATAATCAAGGCATACGATTAAAATTCTCCGCGTTTATAACCCATGAGCCATCTTGTGGAAAACCGGGAAACTTTCCAACAGAACCATCCCATCCCTCGACCATCATGGCTATAGCTGTCAGCAAAGCCCCATTGGAAGTCAGATACGGGAAAGGACCTCCAGTAGCCAGCCCATGCTCATCAAACTGAAAATTAGGAGATGGGTGCAACAAATACTCTAACGCTAACTGAGGTTTTCCGCATCGAGCTGCTGCCATAGCCAACATTGGAAAATCCCATCCCCATACATGATTAAAATTCCATGAGGAAGAAACCTTCTCCAGCGTATTCAGGAAAATCTGTTTATCTGAACCGCACCCCAAAAGTTAAGCACAAAACTTTTTGAGTGCAGTTCACTTTTAGAGGTCATCACTTCAAATCAAAATGGACTTTTCTTTTATCATCTACTGTTCATTCAACAAACTGATAACTCTTTTAATATCCGAAGATGCTGTTCCTTCTTTTGCCAAATCTTGTATATTAAAAGCATTTATACATTGTTCAACTTTACGTATGAGATGTTTATTCCTTTTAAAGTCTTCTCTTAATTTTTGAAGTTTTTCATATTGTTGGATTCCTTCAATCATTTTCTCAAATCTAACAGAAGAACGAAAACCTGGATAAACTAAATATGTATCTCCAGCAGGCCATTGCCGAAATCGTGAATCTCGTAAAGGATCTTCTCCCCAACTATTATATGCCCATCTTAAGTACCCACAAAGTCCCAGCTTTATCGAATATAATGGAATCCATGCGGCTTCTGCAGGATCCGAAAATGTAAATGTGTTAGGCTTACAATCAGCGCAATATGTATAATATGTGGTAACAAGATGTTGTTTCTTCCTTTTTTCTATTACATTTTTAGGTAGCACTTGATCAGTTGAAATACAATAATCATACAATTCCGGTTCTATTTCTTCATAATATAATCCAGCAAGAGCAACTTTAAACTCTTTATCTGCTTTACGTATCAAATCAAGAACTGTTTTCATTATAGGCAAAGGTCTCTCATCCATAGCAATACAAGTCTTTGAGAACCAACCTTTTTCTTTTAAGTGACTAGAGAACTGAGTCAGAAAGGCAATCCACATATCATTATACTCTTTATCGCCAGGTTTAGTTTTAATATATTCCATAGAATTAGTTCGTTCATCAAAATATTTAAAAGAATAATTCCAAGGAACCATAGAATAGCAATTTATCTGTTTATCAATTCCTAAAGACATCATAAAATTCACCCACTTATCAAAGATATCAAAGCCAAATGTCCACTCTCCATCCAAAGTTCTTTTCCATGTAACCATAGACTCAAAATAATCATAGGTCTGTCCATTCCATGGTTTATGCATAATACTTGCTGTTATAACTTTCTGCCCAGCTTCTGCCAAAGCTTTCATAATAGGGCGCATAACTTCAAAGTGTTTCTCAGTCCAAACACTAACATTATAATATCGAGCTACGGCATACGGATTTTGCCACAAATCCAAATGAAATTTCCATTGAGAAACAACAGGAAGTTCACGGTCTACAATCTGAGTTTGAAGTTTCAGTCTTTTATATTCTTTTCCATCAAGGTTGACTATAATTTCACCATAATATTTACCAGCCGTAATATCACGAGGTACATTTATACTAACCCATACTGGAGTAACATGCATCTTGCGCAACAAAAAATCTTTTTTTATATCTATTACATCTGCCACTAAAGAAGAATCCCATTCTGTTTTATCATATCGAAAGCCACAGCTCGTTTTTCCTTCCCTCACAAACTCATCAGTCATCACATATCTTACAAAGCCAACAGAAAGATTCTCTTTAGAAATAATACCTCCATTTTTTTGATGCAAATCTGTTATCTCAACTGATACATTACAATCCCGTAATTTACTCCATATTAAAAATAATGCATTCAATTTCTCTCCTTTCCATCCCTTTAGTTTATGCTTCAAACAAATAGGCACATCTGGAACGTTTTGAGAAGAATAGTGTTTATTTGCATCCCCCCATGAAATACACAAATCGTCCTTTTGTTTCCTCCAAACTTCTAAATCAACATATTTACTATCTGATAATTCGTTATAATCATCCTGTCCAAACAATAAAAATGAATTTAAAACGACACAGCACAAAAATATAAATCTCATATTATTCATAATATATAAATATAAATCAGAGATGGCAGTAAGAAACCACCATCTCATTAAAACCCCACTTAAATCTCATTCTGTACAAGATTACCTTGAGCGTTAATCTGATTCAATGGAATAAGTTCAATAATATTCTTATCTGACCACTTTATTTCCTTGTAAGAATCTTTATTCACTAAATGACTTCCTGGATAATTCCGATTAAGATTTCTCTTATTTCTAAACAAATCCAAAGCTCGATGCCCTTCATATGCTAATTCTATACGTCTTTCCTCCAACAATATATCTAACAAATCAGTATATCCTCTACCACTAATAACATCATTATTATAATCAGGACAATCTCTATTAGCCCTTATAGAATTTAAAATAGTAATAGCCTCAGAGTTTCTATCCAATTTACAAAGAGCCTCAGCCTTATTTAATAAGACTTCTGAATAACGAATAATACACGGAGACCATGCATGATTCTTTTCTTCTTGTAATGAGCATTTTGTAATAAAATATAATGGATAATTACCTCTTTTTTTCATTTTTTTATCAACATATACAACATAAGTTTGACCAGCATCTTGGAATGAATATTGTACTACACCTGTAGGAGTTATAGTTTTATCCAATACGACCTCACTATTATCTTTTGTCATTACATAAGTCGAGCCATCTAACCTACAAGCTCCATATTGATAAGAAGGGATTAAAGTACCATCTTCAGCCATAATCATTGAGACCCACACACCTTCCATTTGATCACCATCTTCATACTGAGGAACGATAAACGCCTTTCTTGCATCATTGGGAAAATAAGAAACAGCATCTATATAGGTCCTTGATGCATACATTTCTCCCCATCCTAAGCCATCAATTGTACAATAAAATCCTCCTACTACGTCATTAAGAGAACCTTCTTCTATTCCTGATAAATATTTAATGGAGAAAATAGCCTCTGGATTTGCTTCCGGTAATAATGTATTCATTTTTCGATATTCATTGGCACTCAACAAATGAAAACGCTCACTATCTATTACTTTATCTGCATATTCTATACATTTCTCATTTTGCTCCATATATAAATATATACGAGACAATAAAGCATAGGCAGCCTCACGATTAGCATAAAATACCGGTTTTTGTATAGTCATCAACTTAGCAGCCTTAATTAAGTCTTTTTCAATTTGTTCAAAAACTTGCTTTACAGTTGCACGAGGAGGTTGATTATTTATATCTGTATCCAATTTTAAAGGAACGCTCAGATTTGTTTCAAGAGCTTGGTTATAAGGCTTTCCAAAAACATTTGTAAGATACAAATACATTAATGCTCTTAAATAATAAGCTTCACCAAGGAAATTATCAGTCTCAGCACTTTGCCCTTCCTTTATATTCTCAATAGCCGAATTAGTTCCATAAATAACTTGATAAGATTTTATCCAAAAGTTATTAATACGAGCCCCATTATCTATATGATGATAGTTATAAATATAAAACAAATCATCTCCCGTTGTTCCACTTAAAGACACATTATCACCATTGTATTCCATCAAGCGATGGGCCTCATTTATCCAAGAATCTGACAATTTACTTTTTAAATTCCCATAAATACCTATTAATGCATTATTCGCATAATCAGGATCATTAATTGCCTGACTACTATCAACTGCATCATAAGGTAAGCGTTCCACATCACAAGAAGCAATTGAACACAATATTGCTATAGCATATAATATTCTTTTCATATCATTTAAAAATTAATATTCAACCCAAATACAATTTTTCTAATATTAGGATAACTATATGTATCCTCTCCACTCTCGCCTACTTCAGGATCGCGACCTGGATATTTTGTAAATGTCAATAAATTATCTCCACTAACATAAATTGAAGTAGATTTTAAACCAATCTTAGATAAAAATTTATCTGGCAACCTGTATGATAATTGTATATTTCTCAATCGAATATAAGACCCATCTTCCAGATACCTAGAAGAGTTTCTTTGAGAATTCAAATTTCCACCATCAACTAAACGAGGATGGGTTGCAATATCTCCAGGTTTTTCCCATCTAACCCAATCATCCATAGGTACCATTTGATTATAAGTAGGGTAAGCTCCATTTGAATCAAAATTTTCCCGATAATGATAGACATCATTTCCAACAACAAAATTCCAATTCATAGAAAGCGTAAAATCCTTATATTGCATTGTTGAATTAATAGAGCCCGTAAAATCAGGAGTTGCTTTTCCTACAACTTGTAAGGTCGCTTCATTATAATTATTTGTCGTTGTTACTGTACCATCTTCATTTACTTTTTCCCACAAAGGGTCACCATTATCAGGATCAACTCCAGCCCACTTTCTTAAATAAAAAGTATTAATATCCTCACCCTCTCTACGAATCTGCCATGAAGATATAACATCCTTACCTTGATACAACTCTACAATTTTATTACGATTCAAACTATAATTAAATCCTAAATTCCATTTAAATGGAGTATCTTTTAAAACCTGTGCATCCAAACTAAGTTCAAACCCTTTATTACGAACAGCACCAATATTATCCCAATAACCAGTAAAACCTGTCGTAGCTGGCAGAGTCACAAAATATACAAGCCCAGAAGTATTTTTAATATAATAATCTAAAGATACATTAACCCGATTTATAAATGTCAAATCTAAACCAATATTAGTTTCATAAGATTTTTCCCATGATAAACTAGAATTCCCTAATTGAGAAGGGAAAGCGCCATTAACCCCATTATATGTACCTTTTATATCGTATAAATTGAGATGAGGATAATAATCCTTTGGTAAATTTCCTACACCACCATAACTAATTCTCAATTTTGCCTCATTTAAAATTGATGCAAGAACCGAACGTTTATAAAAATCTTCCTGCGCAATATTCCATCCACCGCTTACAGAGAAGAAGGTACCATTCCTCTTATCCTTACCAAAACGAGAAGAGGCATCATTTCGAATAGAAGCTTGCAAAAAATATTTTGAATCATAGGCAAAATTTACATTACACAAGAAAGACGATAAAGCCCACTCCATCTTTTCTCCATTTATAGCATTTAAATTTGCAGCATTATCAAGGACAGAGGAGCCAGGGAAGAAACCTTGTTTTATAACATCAGTGGTTTCCAACGAATAATCATTAAACTCGTAGGCTGCTAATGCTATAACATTTAATTTACCAAAAGTTTTATTGTATCTCAGCATCTGATTAGAAAATCTCGATAAAGACTTAGTCCAAGTTTCTTCCATCTCACCTTTTACAGCTGAACCTGCAACAGAACGAGGATCTTCATAATTAAAATACTTCTTATTGCTAAAACGAACACTATTTGTTGAAGAGAATGTGAAATTATCATTAAATCTAATTTCAAAATCAAATCCACCTTCTGTTGTCAGAGTCTTAGTCTTGCTATAATTCCATTGAGAATCATAAAAACTATTAGTTAAATCACGGCCATACCAAGTATAACCAGATCTCAACTCACGTGGGTTTATTAATGTTCCATCCTCATAATACGGGTAATCCCATGGCATCTGCGCATACAACTCATGTAAATCAGGAGTATTATGATCTACATCATCGTCATAAGATGCTCGTATTCTAGGCTTAATTGTCAACCATTTTGCAGCCTTATAGGTAATATTTGTCAATGCCTTAAAACGCTGAATTTTTAATCCTTTTATCGTTGCATCTTCAGAATAATATCCACCAGAAATATATGCTTGAATTTTATCATTACCACCAGAAAATGAAATATTATAATCTTGAGTGAAGCTTGTCTGCGTAGCGGCATCCCACCAGTCAAAATCAACCTTTCTCGCTTGTTCCGGGACCTCAAGTCCCATCTTTTCCCACTCTGCAGCCAATTGTTCTGAATTCATCATCTTAAAGTTTCCTTCATTGATATTGCCAATGCCCCAATTAGCTGAAATATTTATATTCCTACTATTTTCTTTAGCTCTTTTGGTTGTAACCACAATAACACCACTGGTAGCTCTCGAACCGTACAAAGAAGTTGCTGCCGCATCCTTTAATACTGTTAAAGACTCTATATCTTGTGGATTAATGTCTGGATTTTCAACCTGAATAACTCCATCCACTACCCATAAAGGATCTACACTACTACCTAGAGAGCTTTTTCCTCGCACACGAATTGTAGCCTTTTCACCAGGTTTTCCTCCTGACTGATATACCTGAACACCTGCAATTTTCCCTTGAAGCATATTTTCGACATTCGGTGTTGAAACCCCTAATATCTGCTCGGATTTAATACTTTTTACAGCAGATGTAATATTTTTGAGAACCATACCCCACAACAACGACTTCATCCATCACTTCTGTATCCTCCTTCAATGTAACGGCTAATGCTCCCTGCTTAATCTGAGAGGCAACAAATTCTTGACTTTTATAACCAATATAACTAATGGCTAGTATTCCATTGTCAGAAAGCTCCAGTGTATAATTTCCGTCAAAATCAGTTACAGTACCATTAGCAGTTCCTTTCTCAATAACTGTTGCTCCAATGATCGGCTCCCCATTAGCATCCTTTACTGTTCCTGTTACCTTTTTTCTTTTTCCTGAAGTAACCTGCTGCTGGCTTCCTTTTTTGATTACAATATTTTTACCTTGAATTTCATACGATACATTCTGTCCCTTCAAAATCTGAGCAACCGCATCCTTCAGCTGACTGGCATTAATTGAAACCGTACGGTCTGTATCCACATCACCAGCTATATATACGAAAGAATAACCACTCTTGGTTTGAAGTTCCGTCATCGCCTTCTTCACCGATACATTGCTCATTTTCAACGATATACTCTGTGAGTACAAGCTTAAATTAAGGCATAGCAAAGCCCCGGCCATTAACATGGCTTTTTTCCTGTAATTCATAAATTTAAGATTTTAAGATTAAAAACTTCTGATAAAAGGCGTTTTACAAGGAATGTTTTTATTACTTTTGCCGCACTCCTTAGAAAACATCTTAAAAACTAACAAGTTAGAAAGAACTAAGGTATTTGCCGGAGGAACTTCCCCTTCTTCCGGCTTTTTTTATGTTCTTTCGTCAAATACTAAATTTAAGTACCCACTTTCTGCATAATTTTAAGGTCTTAGTGTGTTTAACAATCGGTTAATATAAGGTTATTTCCTTTTCATTTTGTATATAACGTACTTTTCCGGTTTTCTCCAATGCTTCCAGAATATCTTTAATACCTTGTTCACCCCGGCCAAAACTTCCATAAAAACAAAAGTCCCGAAGAGAATCTGTAGCAAAAGTGATATGTACATCGTAACTGCGTTCCAATATCTTTACAACCTCCGGCAACGGCAACTCATCAAAGAACAACTTGCCGGAAGTCCATTCCAATACATTCTTTACTTCTTTAGTTTCCTTTTTCATGCACCCTTCCGCTTTGTCCAACGTAACTTGTTCATTCGGAAGCAGAATCATCTCTGCTTCTGCCCGCAAGCGATTATCCAACGCCACTTTTCCTTCCAGCAAAGACACTACTGCTTCTTCATCGTTCGGATAGTCGCGAAAATTAAACTTGGTACCCAATACTCTGACCGATAAAGAAGGAGTCTGTACATGGAAAGGAAGTTTCTCATTACGCTCTACCTCAAAATATCCTTCTCCACTTAATTCCACTTCACGGTTGTCCACTCCAAAATCCTGCGGATAGACCAAACGAGAACCAGCATTCAGGACTACCAGTGTACCATCGGGTAAACGAAGACGTGTCTGCGCACCGAGAGGAGCTTCTACCTCTACCTGAGTCAACGCATTTTGCAGGTTACTTTCTCCCTGACGGTAAGAGAAGAAGGAAATAAGTCCTACCACCAACACAGCGGCTGCATATTTATAGATTGTTTTCCAACCGATGACTTTCTTGGATTGCTTCTGAGCTGTACTTGCAGCGACCCGTTTCCGGAAGGTTTCAAAAGCGCGGTCGGCATCGTAACGCGTACGTTCTTCCTCCTGCACGGCAGAAAACCAGATTTCCTGCTGCTGCATGAAATAACGTCGGTTTTCTTCAGAACTGGCAATCCATGCGTCCAGTTCTTCGCGTGCTTCCTTGCTCAGACCTTTACTCAGAAAAGCGGCAATCAGTTCATCGATATGTGAATTTCTTTCTTCCATTTTCAGGGTTTCTATAGGTGAGACGAAATTTTCGCCTGAGCGGGTAGGCGAAAAACGTAATTTTTTTACTTGAAAGTCGAAAAAAATAAAATCAGGATAATCAGATATTTCCCGAGTTCTGAATGAAGAGATGATAATGCACTCTTTATGTGATACTTAACTGTATTAACAGAAATATTCAGCTCTGTAGCGATTTCTTCATATTTTTTCCCCTCGAAACGACTTTTGATAAAAACTTTCCGGCAGACTTCCGGCAAATTCCGGATGGCATGATGAATTTCTTCTTCCAGTTCATGTTCCAGCAAACTTCCCAGAGGATAATCATCCGAGAGCAGATAGCGCATTTCTCCTTCTTCCGGAATAGCAGAAAAAGCCACTTCCGTACGTTCTTTCTTGGAGGACAGGTAATCCATGCAGTGATTCCGCACGGCACGCACTAAGTAACTGCGTAAGGAAACTTGAATGTCGAGTGTCTCATGTATTTCCCACAGATGAAAAACGACATCTCCTACCAGCGTTTCGGCCAGAAAATCATCTCCCACATATTCACGCGCTATGTGACACAACAAGGCATAATGATGACGGTAGAGGTATTTATAAGCCTCTTCGTTACCTTGTTTCAGTTGCTCTATGATAATCCGTTCCGTAATTTCCATCTGTGTGTTGTAGCGTAAATTCAATTTATTCAAACATTTTTCGATAATAGACGGTTTTATCTGTTATTTGTTTCCATTGTTCTATCCCATTGATGGAAGAAGAATGCACTCGCTCATAAAACGCGATTTCCTCCTGAAACGGACGGAAATCATTTTGCATCAGTGAAAGGTTCAGTGCTTTTTCGATTCGAGCAAAACCATACATCAGAGAATCTTGTGCTACCTGCTGAATTTTTATTGTATAGGCAGAATCGGCTCGCAAAAAATCTCTTCGGGCGGTAAGTGTATCTCCCTTATAATCTTCTAGTACAGCTTTCAGGTGAAGCAATTCGGACGACATGGAATCGCTCATACATACATCCATTTCACGCAACAAGTCCAATACTTCCGACAGGCGCCAGCTCTGCAACAAATAGCGATATTTCAACAGATAAGTCTGCTTGTCAGGATGCAAAGCAATCGCGCGGTCCAGTTTTTGACGTATAAGTGAGTCATGGATGCATACTTGCGGATGCGACTTGTCAATTGGCCGATTCCAAAACAAAGAATCACTTTGCATCAAGCTGTCAGCCTCCAGCACAAGTGCATGCACAGCCTTTTGTATATCAGACGCATCATCTGATTTCTCATGCACACATGCAGAAACGATTCCAGCCAGACAACCAGCCATTAAAAAGAGTTTTGCATCCATAGTTCGAAGATTGGTTTTGCGCAAAGTTAATTTTTTCATTTATACCAAACATAAAAATGCAAAAGAATCTAAACAAAAACAGAAATCTCCCTACGAAAAAAGTCATTCGCTAGTAACAAATTCTCTGTTTCACACTGTGGGATACAAAAACCACAGTGTGGGATATATATTTCACAGTGTGGGATACAAATCCCGCACTGTGAAACAGAGAATATAACAAGACAAAATGGAGTATTCACAGAAGCATCTGAAAACTATATCTGGTGAGATTCAGATTATTTCTTCAGACTTCTTTTTACTACTGCAGGTATGCCGGCTGCCAGAGAATCATCGGGAATATCTTTGGTTACGACACTGCCTGCTGCAATGATACAGCGATTGCCAATAGTCACTCCCGGACATACTACCACATTTCCACCCAACCAGCAGTCCTCACCTATCGTAATGGGATAGGCGGTTTCCTTTTCTTCACGGCGCTCCACATAATCCATGGGATGCTGAGGTGTATAGAACTGACAATGGGGACCTATCAGGGTGTGTTTTCCGATACGGATATAGCCTCCGTCGAGCATGATACAGTCATAGTTCATAAACACATTTTCCCCTAAAATGATACCTGTACCATGGTCACAATGGAAAGGCGGACAGATGGTAGTGCTTTGCGGAATACCGGGAATCAGTTCTTCTATCACCTGACGGTAGTCTTCATCGTAGATGGTCATGGAACGCAAACGGGCACAGACTTTCTTGGCGTGTACCAGACTGGCATGTATTTCAGGGTCGGAAAAATAATAGAGCTCCTGACTGCGCATTTTTTCATATTCTGTTTTCATAGGCTTTAATGCTAAAATTACCAGACTCAAAGGTAGAAGGATTTTTGTTTATCTGCAAAAAGATATTCTGAACAATCGGTAAACTTACTGTTTACGAAAATAGGCAGAGGGAGGCCCACCCGTAACCAGCTTGAAAACTCGGGTAAAACTGTTCGGTGAATTAAAGCCCACTTCGTATGCGGTCTGTTCAATGTTCAGCACATTGCCTGTCAGAATCTCAATAACCCTTACTATCCGCTGGTCATTACCATCTCCCGCGAATATGGCAGCGGCGGACATCAGATTGGAGAGGCACTGGCCAAAGCGTTAAGCATCACTTTCTATACGACAAGGAACTGATTACGCTTGTAGCCAAGGAGAGTGGTTTCAGCGAAGAATTCATTTCACGGAATGAACAGAAGATGCCCAGCGCCCTACTCTATCAGATGATTATGCAGGACTATGAGGCTCCGCTAGACAAAAGCCTTTCGTACGATGACGCCTTGTTTGTGGCACAAAGCCGGGTCATCCGTCGTTTGGCAACGGAAAAACCATGCGTCATCGTAGGACGATGTGCCGACTATATCCTGAGAGACCGTCCACATACCATCAATATTTTCTTGTTTGGAGATATGAAGAGCAAAACTAAACGCGTCATTGCCGAATATGGCATTTCCCCCGCACAAGCTCCCGGCAAAATTACCCAAGTGGATAAATTCCGGAAAGAGCATTACTTCCATTATACCGGCCGTCAATGGGGTGATTCACGGAATTATCACGCTACATTTAATACCAGTATGATTTCTATCACTCAAATAACAGAAATTATAAAGAATATTTATGAGAACTGGAAGTAAAAATATCTTCACCTGGTCTTTTGTATGAAAAGGCTGTCACTTCTTTGAATTGCTGTAAATTTGCTTTTCAAAAACATACAAAAGATTTACATGAAGAAGATATTTCTACTTCTTATTTTGCTTGTTTTTATTTCTTATCACACAACCGCAACAGTACAATCCCAAACTGCCCAGCCGGAAAAGGTACGCATTATCGTCACTACCGACAGAGAAACTGATGACAGAGTTTCATAACCGGATACAGAATTATCCCATTATCCATCTGCCTATCTTACCTGATTTTCTGACAATATAAACAAAACCCCAGGTAACCGACAATAAAAATACGGTACATACAATCATTTTTACCATTGTGTGTAGAGGCAATGATTCTACAAGCATATAACATGGACCAAGAAAAAGATAGTGAGACATCCAGATACCAAATGTACATGTAGAAATGCTCACAGAAAAGCGTCTTATCACAGCAGAACTAATGTGTATTTTTTGGATGGCAAGAAAAAGAGGAAGTGTCATCATCAACACATTTGGAGAACAATAGGTAAAGAATAATTCAACCAGTTCTACAGACTGGCCAGGAACTGCCGTAACAGACTTAAAGCCAAAGAATGTAATGCAATAGCCAATAACAAACGAAGGAACACCCATCATGACGAGTTTGTTCCAGCTGAGATTCATTTTATTATTTATAACATAATGACCTAACAGCAGATACCCATTAAAGCCTGCAAAGTAATATAAAAGACCAAACTCATTCCAGGAACATGTTCCCCAAAGGTCTTTTGTCTGATATTCCCTTAAATAAGGAATGAAGAGTGATACAAACCAAAGAGCAAGGAAAATCTTCTGCTCTTTTATTGAAGCTTGCCTCACCCATGCCGAAAAGATTGGCATATAAAGATATAAACCTATAAGAAGATAAACATACCACATCTGTACTGCCAGCATCGAGAAATTGAAAGGAATCATGGCAATGTGATGCAAAGCACTGGACAAAGACTGGTCAGGTTCTGCCCAGGCAAAAAAATCATTAATGATTGTAGGGGAAAGTCCCAATAGTCCGGTTATCCATGGAAAAAGATTGTACAAAAGAGACCATATAACAAAAGGAACAAGAAGCCTTGTCAGGCGCTTTTTATAAAAAGCAGAAATATTCTGCTCTACAGGCAAAAGCAATACTCCTGTTACCATTACAAACAGAGGTATGGCTGGACGCATAAACGAGCCATAAAAACTTCCCCAAAGATTATACCACGGCTCTGAACGTTCTGCCGGAGTTACATTATCGGTACAATGTACTGCTATCATCATGAAGATAGCAATAAACTTCACAAAATCAAGCCATATAATACGCTTTTCATCTTTCTCACCAGATAGTTCCTTCATACTTTTTTGCCACAAAAGTAGCTACTATAAAGAACACTTTTTTTGACCTATATCAAAAAGACTGCTCCAATATCGCACAATACATATTGGCAGGAAGCGAAATTCGGCACACACTGTCCGCCGAA
>ENA-OURU01000075-OURU01000075.1-human-gut-metagenome-genome-assembly--contig:-NODE-75-length-135278-cov-5.908906_pt1 | contig 135278 bp, 123 predicted proteins | sample MGYA00242137_ERZ509064 | MGnify/ENA primary metagenome ERZ509064 (study PRJEB26280, sample SAMEA2338777) | human gut metagenome | biome: human gut; feature: human-associated habitat; material: faeces...
CTGGCCTATAACAAGGACATGCAGGAGGACAAGGAGGCGGTGTTTGACGCGGTGGATACGGTGAAGATGTGTCTGCCGGTATTTGCGGGGATGATCCGCACCATGAAGGTGCTGCCGGCCAATATGCGCCGGGCTGCCGGCGGTGGTTTTATCAACGCCACCGACTGCGCCGATTATCTCACCAAGAAGGGCATGCCCTTCCGGGATGCCTACACCGCTGTGGGCAACCTGGTCTATTACTGTACCGCCAACGGAAAGCTTCTGGAGGAGCTGACCTTGCCGGAACTGCAGAATATCTCCCCTCTCTTTGAAGAGGATGTATACGAAGCGTTGAAGCTGGAGACCTGCATGGGCCAGCGCAGCAGCTACGGCGGCCCTGCTGTCAGCGAGACCAGCCGCCAGATTGCAGAGCTGGAAAACTTTATTGAGGAGCATAAGGCATGAAGCCCAAGGTATATATTGACGGAAAAGAGGGAACTACCGGCCTGCAGATCTATGACCGGCTTTCCGGGCGGCAGGACATCGACCTGCTGCTGATCGACGAGGAGAAGCGCAAGGACCGGGTGGAGCGGCAGAAGCTGATGAACGCTGCCGATGTAGTGTTTCTGTGCCTGCCTGACGCAGCGGCTATTGAAGCGGTGACTATGGTGGAGAATCCCAACACCCGCATTATCGATGCCTCCACCGCCCACCGCACCAATCCCGCCTGGGACTACGGCTTTCCTGAGCTGTCGGCGGCCCATCGCTCAGCCATTGTGAAGAGCCGCCGGGTAGCTAACCCCGGCTGCCATGCCACCGGTTTTATCAGTATCGTCTATCCCCTGGTGACCATGGGAATTTTGCCCCGGGATACGCTTCTCAGCTGTTTTTCCCTTACCGGTTACTCCGGCGGCGGAAAGAAGATGATCGCCCAGTATGAGGCAGAGAACAGGGGAGAACTTCTCTCCAGCCCCGCCCTCTACGCCCTGACCCAGGGTCATAAGCACCTGCCGGAGATGCAGGCCGTGTGCGGACTGAAGTACCGCCCGGTATTTACGCCTGTGGTGGATGACTATTACAAGGGCATGGCTACAACAGTAGCCTTTCATATGTCCCAGCTGCGGGGGGTATTCACCCTGCATGGACTCTGGAAAGCCCTGAGCGATTACTACGCCGGACAAAAGCTGGTATGCGTGGCGGCTGACCCTACGGATAAGGACAAATATATCGACGCGGGCAGCAAGATCTACGGCGGGGCCAAGGCGGGAGATAACGATTTGTCCCTCGTGGTGGCAGGCAACGACCAGCAGCTGACAGTCACCGCACTATTTGACAACCTGGGAAAAGGTGCTTCCGGCGCCGCTGTCCAGAACATGAATCTGATGCTGGGCTTTGAAGAGACTGCCGGACTGGTGTAAACCAAGGATAGGGCAATGGATGCCCTGTTTCTCGCCTGTAACTTACGGATAGGAGAATATCATGATGAAAGAGATTTCCGGCGGCGTATGCGCCGCCCAGGGGTTCCGGGCCGCCGGGATCCATGTGGGGGTCAAGACCCACAATGTGAATAAAAAGGACCTGGCCCTCATTGTATCTGATGTGGACTGTGCTGCGGCGGCGGTGTTTACCACCAACGTGGTGAAGGCAGCCCCCATCCATGTGACGAAGGCCCACCTGGCCGACGGCAAGGCCCGGGCGGTGATCGCCAACAGCGGCAACGCCAATGCCTGCGCCCCGCAGGGGGAGGAAAACGCAGAGCGGATGTGCGCTGCCGCCGCAGCAGCTATTGGCTGCCAGGCGGAGGATGTGCTGGTGTGTTCCACCGGCGTCATCGGCCAGACGATCAAGATCAATGTGATCGAGGAGGGGGTTCCCAAGCTCTGCCCGCTGCTGGAGCGGAGCGAGGCGGCCAGTGATGCCGCGGCCCACGCCATTATGACCACCGACACGGTGAAGAAGGAGGCTGCGGTGGAGACCACCGTAGGAGGCAAAACTGTCCGCATGGGCGGCATCGCCAAGGGCAGCGGTATGATCCATCCCAACATGGGTACCATGCTGTGCTTTCTCACCACCGACTGCGCTATTTCCCCGGAAATGATCCGGGAAGCCCTTCTGGAGACCGCTAAAGTCAGCTTCAACCGTATCAGCGTGGACGGCGATACTTCTACCAATGACACCTGCCTGGTGTTAGCCAATGGCCTTGCGGGGAATGTGGAGATCACGGAGAAGAACGACGACTACTATGCCTTTCTGGAGGCCCTGAAGGCTCTGTGTGTCAGCCTTGCCCGGATGATGGCCAAAGATGGCGAGGGGGCCAAGCACCTTATCACCTGCACGGTGGAGGGAGCCAAGGACGAAGCCCAGGCGGAGACCATTGCCAAGAGCGTTATCTCCTCCACACTCACCAAGGCGGCTATCTTTGGCTGCGATGCCAACTGGGGCCGGGTGCTGTGCGCCATGGGCTACTCCGGGGAGCAGTTTGACCCGGAAAAGGTGGATGTGGCTTTTGCCTCTGCTGCGGGCTCCATCAGCGTGTGTGAGAAGGGAAGAGGACTGGACTTTGATGAGGACCTGGCCAAGAAGATCCTCACGGAGAATGAGGTGGTCATCGCCATCACCATGGGTGAGGGCAGCGGCTGCTGCACCTGCTGGGGCTGCGATATCACCTACGATTATATCAAGATCAACGGCGACTACCGGACCTGATCGGTAGGCCATAAAACCCAATAGAAGGAAGAGGTACGAGACATGGAGCTTTCCCATTCCGACCGGGCGCAGGTGCTGGTAGAGGCCCTGCCCTATATCCAGTGCTACAATAAAAAGACCGTGGTAGTGAAATATGGCGGCAACGCCATGATCTCCGAGGAGTTGCGCAAAGCGGTGATCAGTGATATCATCCTCCTGAAGCTTGTGGGCATCAATGTGGTGGTGATCCACGGCGGCGGCCCGGAGATCAGTGCCATGCTGAAAAAGGTCGGGAAGGAGAGCCGTTTTGTCAACGGCCTTCGCTATACCGACGAGGAGACCATGGACGTGGTGCAGATGGTCCTCTGCGGTAAGGTGAATAAGGACCTGGTTGCCACCCTCAACCGCTGCGGCGGCAGTGCCGTGGGCCTGTGCGGCCTGGACGGCGGCATGCTCAAGGCAGTACGCCGTATGGAGGATGGTGTGGACTACGGCCTGGTGGGTGATATCGTGGAGGTGGACCCCAAGCCTATCCAGGACGCCATTGCCGGCGGATTCATCCCTGTGATCTCCACTGTGGCACAGGGCATTGATGCGGAGACCAGCTATAACGTCAACGCCGATACCGCCGCCGCCAAAGTGGCTACTGCCATCGGCGCGGAGAAGCTGATTCTGCTCACCGACGTCCGTGGCCTCCTCCGGGACAAGAACGACGAATCCACCCTTATCTCCCGGATCCACCCCTCTGACGTGCCCCGGCTGATGAAAGAGAATGTGATCGCCGGGGGCATGATCCCCAAGATCGACTGCTGTGTGGAGGCGGTGCGCAGCGGTGTTGCCCGCGCTCATATCCTGGATGGCCGCATCCCCCACTCCATTTTGATCGAAGTGCTCTCCCATGCGGGCATCGGCACCATGATCTGGTAAGAAAGGAAGTTGAACCATGAATTTTGAACAGATCAAAACTTTGGACAGCCAGTATGTCCTTCAGACCTATGGACGTAATCCTGTGGCTATCGACCACGGCAAGGGAGCTACCCTGTGGGATACAGAGGGGAAGGAATATATCGATTTTACCTCTGGTATCGGTGTGTGCTCTCTGGGTTACGCCAATGAGAAGTGGGCCAAGGCCATTTATGACCAGGCTATGAAAGTTGGCCACATCTCCAACCTTTTTTATACCGAGCCCTATGCCGCTCTGGCGGCCAAGCTGGTGCCTGCCTCCGGTATGGCAGCGGCCTTCTTCGGCAACTCCGGAGCCGAGGCCAACGAGGGCATGATCAAGACCGCCCGGAAGTACTCCTTTGACAAGTATGGCCAGGGCCGTGCCACTATCATTACCCTGAAGAACTCCTTCCATGGCCGGACCATCACCACTTTGAAGGCTACCGGCCAGGATCATTTCCACGAATTTTTCTTCCCCTTCACGGAAGGGTTCCGCTATGCCGATGCCAACGATATGGACAGCCTCCTTGCCCAGAGCGGAGACGACGTATGTGCGGTGATGATGGAGCTGATCCAGGGCGAGGGCGGCGTCAATCCTCTGAACAAGGACTATGTCCAGGCAGTGGCCAAGCTCTGCGCGGAAAAGGACTGGCTGCTCCTGATTGATGAGGTCCAGACCGGCATCGGCCGCACTGGTTCCGTCTTTGCTTTCCAGCAGTTTGACATCCAGCCCGACGTGGTGTCCTTTGCCAAGGGTATTGCCGGTGGCCTGCCCTTTGGCGGCTTCCTGACCAATGAGAAGTGTCGGAAGGTTCTGGGTGCCGGGGATCACGGCTCCACCTTCGGCGGAAATCCCATGGCCGCAGCGGCTGCTGGCGTGGTCATGGACACGATGACGCCGGAATTTTTGGCGGAAGTAAAGGAGAAGGGGGAGTACCTGCGCTCCGGGATCGCTGCCCTCAATAGCCCTTATGTCTCCGGTATCCGGGGCATGGGCCTGATGATCGGCGTGGGCGTACAGGGTATGACCCACAAGGAGCTGTGCGGAAAGCTGCGGGATGCGGGACTACTGGCGCTTACCGCCGGAAAGGATACTCTGCGGCTGCTGCCGCCGCTGGTGATCTCGAAGGAAGAGATCGACAAGGGCCTGGCTATCATGGCACAGGTGATGAAGTAAGGAGAGTAAAACGATATGAAGAACAAGCACCTGCTGAAGCTGCTGGACCTGAGCCGGGAGGAGATCTATGAGATCCTGGATCTGGCGGATCAGCTCAAATATGACCAGAAACACGGTATTCCCCATGAGGTCCTCAAGGGAAAGACCCTGGCCATGATCTTTTCTAAGAACTCCACCCGCACCCGGGTGTCCTTTGAGGTGGGGATGTTCCAGCTGGGCGGTCATGCCCTGTTTCTCTCCAACTCTGTCAGCCAGATCGGCCGGGGCGAGCCGGTACAGGATACAGCCCGGGTGCTCAGCCGCTACTGCGACGGCATCATGATCCGGACCTTTGATCAGCAGGAGGTGGAGGATCTGGCCAAGTACGGCTCCATTCCGGTCATCAACGGCCTTACGGACTTCTGCCATCCCTGCCAGGTGCTGGCAGATCTCATGACCATCCGGGAGCATAAAGCCAAGCTGGAAGGCCTGAAGATCTGCTACATCGGGGATGGCAACAACATGGCCAACTCCATTATTGTCGGTGGCCTCAAGTGCGGTATGGATGTGGCCATTGCCAGTCCCAGCGGCTATACGCCTGACCAGCAGGTGCTGGATTTTGCCAAGACCGTCACGGATGCCTCCTTCACTCTCACCAGTGATCCTATGGAGGCGGCCAAGGATGCCGATGTGATCTTTACTGACGTGTGGGCTTCCATGGGCCAGGAGCAGGAAAAGGCTCAGCGGGAAAAGGCCTTTGTGGGCTATCAGGTGAATGATGACCTGATGGCAGTGGCCAAGAGCGACTGTATGGTGCAGCACTGCCTGCCCGCCCATCGGGGGGAGGAGATCACCGAGGCGGTGTTCGAGGCCCATGCAGGCGAGATCTTTGACGAGGCGGAGAACCGCCTCCACGCCCAGAAGGCGGTCATGGCGCTGCTGATGAAGTAAAGCTGAGAAAAAAGGAAGCGGTCGTTTTGACCGCTTCCTTTTTATTTGCTCATGTCTTGTATATGCCTATGGAATGGAAGGCTGCTGGCTGGTGATGTTCCTCTGCTGTCGGTATTATACCTCATCCTCCCGCTTCTGCCGGATCATCCGGTAGCCTACACCAATGTGGGTTTGGATATACTGGGGGTGGCTAGGGTCTGCCTCCAGCTTTTTCCGCAGGGTGGCCATGAATACCCGGAGGGAGGGGGTGTCGGAGGCCGTGGGACTGCCCCAGACTTCGTTGAGGATATAATTGTGGGTCAGGACTTTCCCGGTGTTTTTTGCCAGCAGGCACAAGAGTTTGAACTCGATAGGGGTCAGATGAACTTCTGCGCCGTCCAGGTAGGTGCAGCCTGCGGCGTAGTCGATCCGCAGTCCACCGTTTTCATAGATCACGGCTTCCTCGCTGGAGCGCTGGCTGTCGTAGCGTACCCGGCGAAGCGCTACCCGCAGCCGGGCCAACAGCTCGTCCACAGAGAAAGGCTTGGTGAGATAGTCGTCGGCGCCGGCGTCAAGGGCTGCCACTTTGTCGCTGTCCTCTGTGCGGGCGGAGACGACGATGACCGGCATATTGCTCCAGCCCCGGAGTTTTTTGATGATCTCCACGCCGTCCATATCCGGAAGGCCCAGATCCAGCAGCATCACGTCGGGACGATAGGAAAGAGCGTCCAACAGGGCACCGGCGCCGGTAGTGGCACGGTGGTATTGATAACCCTGGGTCTCCAGGGCAGTAGCGATCAGATTTCCGATAGCGGTATCGTCCTCCACAACGAGGATCTGTGGTTTATTCATAAGCAGCTGCCTCCGAAAGGTGCAATGTAAAGGAAAACCGCGCCCCATGTGGCACGAGGTTTTCTGCTGAAATGGTTCCGCCGTGGGCGGTGACAATGGATTTACAGAGGGAAAGGCCCAGTCCCAGACCTCTTCGTCCGTCTCCGCGTTGATTGTTTATGGTATAGAACATATCAAAAAGCTTCTCTTTGGAGGATTCAGGGATTCCGGGACCGTCGTCGGAGACAGAGACCCGGGCCCAGAGGCCTTCCTGCTGGGCGGATAAGGTAATGTGGGAGCCGGGGGGTGTATACTTGATGGCGTTGTTGATCATGTTGATGATCACCTGAACGATCAGGCGGGCGTCCATATCTGCCATCAGAAGATCGTCGGACAGCTCTGTGGTGATCACATATCTGGCGGCATTCCGGTCCAAATGGGATAGCGCATCGGAAAAGACGTCGTCTAGCAGTTCAGGCTGGATGTTCAGCCGCAGGGAACCATTTTCCATCCTGGTGATGGAGAGGAGGTTCTCCACCAGGCTGATCAGCCACATGGCATCGTCATAAATCGAGCCATAAAGCTGGGATTTTTTGTTTTCATCCAGGAGGTCACCTCTGTCCATCAGGATGCCTGCGTTTCCTGAGATGCTGGTCAGAGGGGTGCGCAGGTCATGGGAGATAGCCCGCAGGAGGTTGGCGCGGAGGGCTTCCTGGCGGGCGGCCTCCTCTGCCTGCCGCTTGGCCAGTACCACCCGCTCCTTCTCCAGTGCCAGACCACACTCATCCAGAATGGCGATCATCAGGTTTTTTTCAAAGATATCGGGTTTTCGGTCCGGATCGATGGCAATACCGGCTACAGCCTCAACTTGAGCAGAACCGCGGATGGCCATATAGAGACACTTGGTATCCGGAAGGGTGGAGGTGGTGGCACCGGCATGTTTATTGTTCTTTCCCACCCAGTCCGCAGCTATGCGTTCCTCCGGGGTGAGGTAGCGTGCCATATCGCTGCCTGCCTCAGCTGGGAAAAGCAGAGCATCCTGCAGCGTACCGTCCTCACCCGCAGGGTAGATGACCAGATCCCGTTCCAGAAGCTGATTGAGCTGGGTGGCGGCAACAGAGATGATAGAGCGAAAATCCTCTGCTTTTTGAAGCTTTTGACTGGTTTGCAGCAAAATTTCCGTTCGATATGCCTTTTCAGCGCTTTGGATCGCCTGCTGTTTGACTCTGGTAGTCAGAGAGCTGCCCAGAAAAGCCACAATGAACATGACAGCAAAGGTGACCAGATACCCCGGGTCGCTCATTAAGGAAAAATAGGGGTAAGTAAAAAAGAAATTAAAAATGAGAACGGACAGGAGGGAGGCAGCCAGGCTGTATCGGTGGCCGTCGGTGATCATAGCAGTGGCCAATGCGCCCAGAATATAGATCATAATGATATTGGCGCTGTTGATGCCAAGCTGCAGGAAAAGAAAGCCGACGGCGGTGCATATTCCCAAAACGGCCAGTGTGCGGGCCATATTCCGCAGAGAAAGTTTTTCTGCGGAAAAATGGCGCCGGTTTTTCAGAAGAGAGAAGGAAGGCTGGGAGGGCTGGTCGGGAATGATGTAAATATCCAGATCCGGGGCCAGGGTGTTGAGCTGGTCCACCAGAGACTTGGTGTGGAGAAGCCCCAGGTGCTGGGGACTGCGTCCCAGAACGATTTTGGTGATACCGCTTATTTTTGCATATTCAGCAATCTGGATAGCGGGCTCACTGCCGTAGGCGGTGGCAATACGGGCACCCAGCTCTTCGGCCAGGCGCAGGTTGGCCTGGACCCGCAGTTTCTGGGCTTCCTCCTGCTGGCGGAAGTCCGGAGGCTCCACGAACAGCGCGGTAAAGGAACCATGAAAAGCATCGGCCAGCCTGGCGGCAGTACGGATCACCTTGGGGTTGGAGGGGGCGCCTGAAAGGCAGATCATGATGTGCTCCCCGGTTTTGCTCTTTTTTTCACCTGACAGGCCGCCTGGGATGCGCTCCAGACGATCCGCTGTACGGCGCAGGGCAATCTCACGGAGTGCGCCCAGAGCTTTTTCTGGGGAAGCCATGTTGCCGGGAAGTACATGGGCGATCCTGCGGCGGTTCTGGCTGTTGGCCAACCGCTCCAACAGGTCGGCGGGCTCCAGATCCACCACTTCCACCTGACTGGCGGAATCAAAAACGGAGTCTGGGACACGGTCCGTCACGGTGTTTCCGGTGATAGCGGAGACAACGTCCGTCAAGCTTTCCAGCTCCTGGACGTTAAGGGTGCTGTATACGTCGATCCCTGCCCGCAGGAGCTCCTGCACATCCTGATACCGGTTGACATGGCGGCATCCAGGGCCGTTTGTATGGGCCAGGGCATCTACCAGGATCAGTTGAGGATGACGGGCCAGAGCGGCGTCCAGGTCAAATTCCCGTTTTGACCGTGAGGAAGAGGAAAGCTGCTCCAGGCCGCTGAGCAGTGCCAGCGTCTCCGGGGGAGTACGGGGGTCGAGATATCCGCACACCACATCTACCCCGGCCTCCTTGGCCCGTAAGGCGGCATCCAGCATAGCGTAGGTCTTGCCCACGCCGGAAGCATATCCGAAAAAGATCTTCAGTTTTCCTGATGATGCTGTTCTGACGTGAGAAATGTCAGGGGCATTGACGGCAGAAGAGTGGCTTGCTTGGCCGATCATGGCACTACCTCATACATAAAATATGACCTTATTATACTACAAGCACGGTAAGAGTGCGAGACAATATTTCCAGTTTGGCAGGGAAGTTTCATAACTTTCTTAATGCGGCCTTAATGCCTGAGAGATTCTCTTTATCCCATCCTCACTTTCACCGTGATACAATACGGTACACCTATGGTGTATACTGTTGTCATAATGCGCCGTATGATCGGCGCGGATAGCGGCGTGGAGGGAGGCTGGAAATGCCGTTTTGGAAGAATGAGCGGATCAAACCTGCTCAGATCATTATCATTGGTTTTTTGCTGCTGATTTTGTCAGGGACGCTGCTGCTGATGCTCCCCTTTGCCACCCGGGAGCCGGGAAGCGCGTCCTTTGTTGACGCACTTTTCACCGCTACGTCTGCCACCTGTGTCACCGGCTTGATCGTGCACGATACGGTCCAGTATTGGACGCCTTTTGGGCAGGCAGTTATCCTGCTGCTGATCCAGGTGGGCGGTATGGGTGTCGTGACGATGGCGGTGGCTATTTTTATGTTTTCCGGCAAGAAGATCGGCCTCAAGCAGCGGTGGGTCATGCAGGAATCCATTGCTGCCCCGCAGGTGGGCGGTATTGTCCGCATGACAGGCTTTATTCTTAAAACTGCCTTTGCCATTGAGACACTGGGCGCGGTGCTTTTGGCCTTTCGGTTCTGTCCTCAGATGGGCTTTTTCAAGGGAATATGGTATGCTGTATTCCATTCGGTGTCTGCTTTCTGCAACGCAGGGTTTGACCTGATGGGAGAAGAGACGGCGTATTCCTCCCTGACAGCTTACGTAGGCGATCCTCTGGTCAGTCTGACCATCGCTATGCTGATCGTAGTGGGCGGCTTAGGGTTTATCACCTGGCAGGATATTTTCCAGCATCGCCACCACCTCCGGGCTTACCGGCTGCAGAGCAAGCTCATTTTGGTGACCACGGGGGCGCTGCTGTTAGGCGGGCTGCTGTTTTTCGGGCTGTATGAGTTCCGCCTGCCTCAATGGGATGGTCTGTCAGCAGGTGAGAAAGCTCTGGCAGCTGTATTCCAGTCAGCTACGCCCCGTACAGCGGGCTTCAATACAGTGGATCTGACGGCTTTGAGTGAACCAAGCCTGCTGGTGACGATTCTTTTGATGCTGACCGGCGGCTCGCCGGGTTCCACTGCGGGCGGCTTTAAGACGACCACATTGGCGGTACTGATTTTGAGCGCTTTTGCGGTGTTCCGTCGGCGGAGCACGGCCCATTGCTTTGGACGGCGCCTGACTGAGTCGGTGCTGCGCAGTGCCAGTGCGATTTTCCTTCTGTATCTGCTGCTGTTCCTGACAGGGGGCGTACTGATCTGCTGCATGGAGGGCATCCCTTTGATGACAGCGCTGTTTGAGGCGGCCTCTGCCATCGGTACGGTGGGGCTGTCGCTGGGGGCTACGCCGGGATTGGGTGTGCCATCCCAGTTGATTTTGGTATTTCTCATGTATTTTGGCCGGGTAGGCGGCCTGACAATGATCTATGCTGTGACCAGCGGAGCGGCCACATATTCCCAGTATCCGCAGGAACAGGTCAATGTAGGATAAGAAAGGAAATAGCATGAAATCTGTATTATTGATCGGCTTGGGCAGATTTGGCCGTCATATGGCCCAGCGGCTTCATGATCTTCACCATGAAGTTTTGGCGGTGGATTTGAATGAGGAAAGGGTCAACGCTGCGCTGCCCTTTGTGACCAACGCCCAGATCGGCGATGGAACGAACGAGCAGTTCGTGTCATCTTTGGGAGTGCGCAATTTTGATTTGTGCGTGGTGACCATCGGGGATAATTTCCAGAGTTCCCTGGAGACAACGGCATTGCTGAAGGAGTGCGGAGCGCCGTTTGTAGTGGCCCGGGCTACCCGGGATGTCCACGCCAAATTCCTTCTGCGCAATGGTGCGGATGATGTGATCTATCCGGAAAAGCAGATGGGCTCCTGGGCAGCTGTGCGGTATACGGCTGACCATATATTCGACTATGTGAAGCTCACACCGGAGTACTCCATTTTTGAGACAGCGGTACCTGCTGCATGGGTGGGAAAAACGGTGGTAGAGCTGGCGGTACGGCAGAAATACCGGATCAACATCCTTGCAACAAAGCGGGGAGAAAAGCTGGAGCCGTTGCCTGGCCCGGCCCATTGCTTCGCTGCGGATGAGACCATGTTCATCCTGGGAGCCAACAAGGACATGGAGAAATTCCTGAATTATTGATGTTTTTCACTTTTCCTTACATATTTCGTCTTTCGTGTTGATAGGAAGAGGAGTCTTTTCCGAGGTATGGGGGAAAAACAGGTGAAATTGAGAAAAAAGAGAAAATTTTTCTTGCATTTTTACGCTGGCTGTGGTATTCTATCATGGCGATAAAGGGCGGTCCTCTGCCGAGAAGGTCGGGCGATATGGCCGGCAGACCTGGTGAATCGTTACGAACGCCTATAAATTAGGAGGAAATTTCCCATGGATCTCATTAAGGAACTGACTAAGTCCCAGCTCAAGGAGATGCCCGCTGTAGAGGTGGGTGATACCGTCAAGGTGCATGTGAAGGTCAAGGAAGGCGCTCGTGAGCGTATCCAGGTCTTCGAGGGCACTATCATTGCCAAGAAGCACGGCGGTATCGAGGAGACCATCACTGTTCGTCGTATGTCCTACGGCGTAGGCGTGGAGAAGGTCTTCCCCCTGCACTCTCCCACCATCGACAAGATCGAGGTGGTGCGTCACGGTATCGTCCGCCGCGCCAAGCTGTACTACCTGCGCAACCGCGTGGGCAAGGCTGCCAAGGTCCGCGAGAAGCTTTGATCCAAGTGTCAAAAAGAGGCCGTCTCCCAGGAGACGGCCTCTTTTTGCCTCTGTATCCCCAGGGAAGGGAAGAGAAGATATTGGTTGTAATCTCACAGAAATTGTGGTATCTTATACAATTAGAATGCTATTGCTAAGGAGTGTCTGTCATGTCCGAGGAAAAGAAGGAATTGGAACAGGAGGAAGTTGCCGATCAGGCGGAAGAGACGGAAAAGCAGCCGGAGCGCCTGGAAAACAGTGTGTACGACTGGGCCCGTTCCCTGGTAGCCGCAGTGGTGGGCGTGGTGCTGCTCTTTACGTTCCTGGTCCGCCTCATCGGTGTCAGTGGGCCTTCTATGCAGGATACCCTGTATACCGGAGACCGGATCCTGGTGCTCAATTCCATGTTCTGTGATTTTCAGCCGGGAGATGTAGTGGTGGTCAATGCCTATAACGCCCAGCTGGATGATACTTTGGTCAAGCGGATCATTGCCGTGGGCGGGCAGACGGTGGATATCGATTTTGTCACCGGAACTGTCTATGTAGACGGCGTGGCGTTAGACGAGCCTTACATCAAGGAACCTACTTATACCACCGATGGCACTACGTTTCCGCTGACGCTGGCGGAGGACGAGGTGTTCATCATGGGCGATAACCGCAACCACAGCACCGACAGCCGCAGCATTCAGCTGGGGCCGGTAAAAGAAGGATATATTCAGGGCAAAGCGGTGTTTCTGCTGTTCCCTGGCGTGACGCCGGATACAGGGGAGCGGGACTGGAGCCGCATTGGCCTGATCGACTAAGAAAGAAATGAGCGTGTATCAATGCCGGATAATAAGCAGGAAATGAATATCCAGTGGTATCCTGGCCATATGACCAAGACCCGGCGGATGATCCAGAGCCAGCTGAAGAATATGGATGCTGTCTGTGAGATCCTGGATGCCCGGATACCTATCTCCAGCCGCAATCCAGACGTGGAGGAGCTGACAGCGGGGAAACCCCGGCTGGTCGTTCTCAACCGGATCGATATCGCGGACAGTGATGCCACCCGGACCTGGGCGGCCTGGTTCCGATCCAAAGGTTTTGCCGTACTAGAGGTCAACGCCAAGGATGGCCAGGGAACGGCCCGATTTGCCGCTGCTGTGCGGGAACTGCTGGCGGATAAGCTGGCAGCCTATGCGGAAAAGGGGCAGGTAGGCCGTACAGTGCGTGTCATGATCTTTGGTATCCCCAATGTGGGAAAGTCCACGTTTATCAATAAGGTGGCCAAACGTAAGACTGCCAAGGCAGAGGATCGCCCTGGTGTTACCCGGACCCAACAGTGGGTGCCGGTGGATCGGAGTTTGGAACTGATGGATACGCCGGGCATGCTATGGCCCAAGTTTGATGATCCCCAGGTGGGATTGCATCTGGCCTTTACCGGTGCGGTCCGCGATGAGATCATGGATACGGAGACTCTGGCCTGCCGGCTGATGGAGCTGCTGGCCCAGCGGTATCCCCAGGCTTTGGCGGATCGGTATAAGGTGGAGATCGGCCCTGAGGATACCGGCTACGACCTGCTGATCCAGGCGGGCCGCCGCCGGGGATTTATGGTCCGGGGCGGCGAGGTGGACACAGAGCGGATGGCACGGATTTTGCTGGATGAGTTCCGTGGCGGCAAGCTGGGACGCTTTACACTGGAACTGCCTGAGGATATGCAGGGATAATTGTAAAAAGAGAAGGACTGGCTCTGTGATGCCGGACTCTTTTGGGTGATGTGTTTGTGTGAAGGAGTGGACATGGAGCACTGGGAGCTGGAACAGAAAGCTGCGGCGGCGGGCTATACTGCTGTATGCGGCGTGGACGAGGCGGGAGCAGGGCCGTTGGCGGGCCCCGTATATGCTGCGGCGGTGATTTTGCCTTTTGGCCTGGAGCTGCCCTACCTGAACGATTCCAAGCAGGTGACGCCAAAGCGCCGGAATCGGCTTTTTGACCTGATCCGGGAACAGGCGGTGGCCTGGTCTATCGCCTCTGTATCGGCGGAGGAGATCGATGAGATCGACATCCTCAACGCCAGAATGAAGGCCATGCAGCTGGCCATCGATGGCCTTACGCCGGCGGCAGACTTTGCCCTCATCGACGGCAACCGGGACCACGGCAGCCGCTGCGCTATCATAACGGCCCATGAGACGGTAGTGAAAGGGGACAGCCGCAGTCCCTCTATTGCCGCTGCCTCCATTTTGGCAAAGGTCAGCCGTGACCGCTACATGGAGGAGCTGGCGGATACATATCCCCAGTACCGCTTTGAGCAGCATAAGGGATATCCCACTAAGCTTCATTATGAGATGCTGGATCAATTTGGCCCCAGCCCTGTCCACCGAAAGACCTTCCTTGCTAAGTGGGAGGCGAAAGGGCGTGGATGAGCGCAAACGTCTGGGAAACCGTGGGGAAGAGGCGGTAGCCGCATGGCTGCGGCGGCAGGGCTATTGCCTTCTGGCCAGCCAGTACCGCTGCCGCTTTGGCGAGATCGACTTGGTTGCCCGCAGCCGGGAGGGGGTCCTCTGCTTTGTGGAGGTCAAGACCCGTACCAGCAGCCGATTTGCCGCACCCCGGGAGGCGGTGACGGCAGCCAAGCAGCGCCGTCTGCGGATCACTGCGGAATATTACCTGTCCCGAACCGGCCAGGGGGAGTGCCCCTGCCGCTTTGATGTGGCGGAGGTCTATCCCGCCCTTGACGGGGAGATGACCATCAATTATATTACCAATGCGTTCTGAGGAGCGCGGAGGGGAGGATATGGATATGGAATACCTGAGCACCCGAGACAAGACCCTGCGCCTGACGGCGGCGGAGGCCATCAAGATGGGCCTGAGCCGGGACGGCGGGCTGTTCACTCCGGCGGAGTTCCCCGGATTGAGCCCCCTGGAGATCGAGGCCCTGTGCCCCATGACCTACCAGCAGCGCGCCGCCTATATTATGGAGAAGTTCCTGCCGGACTTTACCCCGGAGGAGCTGACAGAGTACACCGAGAAAGCCTACGGTCCGGACAAGTTCGACACCGACCACGCTGCACCTCTGCGGCGGGTAGGAGGGAAGACCTGGTGCCTGGAGCTGTGGCATGGCCCTACCAGCGCTTTCAAGGATATGGCTCTTCAGATGCTTCCTCAGCTTCTCTCCGCTAGTCTCCGCAAAACCGGGGAGGATAAGACTGCCTGCATCCTGGTAGCCACCTCCGGTGATACCGGCAAGGCTGCAATGGAAGGCTTTGCTGATGTGCCTCAGACCAAGATCCTGGTGTTCTACCCCAGGGACGGCGTCAGCGAGATCCAGAAGCTCCAGATGGTCACCCAGGAGGGAGCCAATGTAGGTGTCTGCGCTGTGGAGGGTAATTTTGACGATGCCCAGAATGGCGTCAAGCGGATCTTCTCCGACGAGGCTATGCGCAAGGAACTGGCGGACAGAGGTTACTTCCTTTCTTCCGCCAACTCTATCAACTGGGGCCGCATCCTGCCTCAGGTAGTCTACTATATCTCCGCCTACTGTGACCTCCTCAACATGGGGGAGATCCACCTGGGAGACAAGGTGAACTACTGTGTACCTACCGGCAACTTCGGCAATATCCTGGCCTGCCACTACGCCGGGAAGATGGGCATCCCCGTGGGCAAGCTCATCTGCGCCAGCAACTGCAACGACGTCCTTACGGACTTCATCCGTACCGGTGTGTATGACCGCAACCGGCCCTTCCATACTACCATGTCTCCCTCTATGGATATCCTTATTTCCAGCAATCTGGAGCGGCTTCTCTTCGAGCTCTCCGGCGGGGACGATGCCCTGGTGCGGCAATATATGGAGGAGCTGAAAGCCACTGGCCGCTATGAGATCACAGCGGAGATGAAGGAAAAGCTTCAGGCCATGTTCTACGGCGGTTTTGCCTCCGAGGAGGATACCACCGCCACCATCACTGCCCTTTACACTGACGGCTACCTCATCGACACCCATACTGCCGTGGCTGCCAAGGTGCTGGAGGACTACCGCCGGGAGACCGGGGACGACACCATCGCGGTGTTTGCCTCCACAGCTTCCCCCTACAAGTTCTGTGACAGCGTTCTCACCGCCATTGGGGAAGAACCTGTCAGCGACAGTGTTGCGCGCATCGACCAGCTGGAGAAAACCTCCGGCGTGCCGGCTCCCAAGCGGCTGGCGGCGCTGAAGGGCAAGACGCCCCGCTTCGATGGCGTGACAAAGAAGGAAGACATGGAGAAGGTCGTACTGAATTTCCTGAAGTAACAGGGGAGAGGGAGGACTGCCATGAAGGCGAAGCGTCTGCGGCGCCGCTTGGCGCGGGCGAGTATTGTGCTGGCCATCTCGGGCACGGGCTGTACTTTGCTTGGCCTGCTGATGGGAAGAGCGGTGTACCAGTGGAAATGGCCAGGAGCCCTGGCTATCCTGGGAATTGTTCTGCTGGTTGCGGCGGTGATAGTGAGGTATACTTCCTTGCGCTGCCTATCCTGTGGAAAAGGGACTGCGCTGCCCCGCTGGAATCCCGGAAAACGCTATTATTGTCAGAGCTGCGGCAAGCCCTTCCTGTTCGACGATGAGCCGGACGAGATCGAAAAAGAGCATACAAAAGAGGAATAGCCTATGGCCCTGTACGCCATCGGCGACCTGCACCTGGGGCTGAGTGTGAACAAGCCCATGGACGTGTTCGGCCCTGGATGGGGGAACCACGTGGAGCGGCTGCGGGACGCCTTTTCACAACTGAATGACGACGACGTGACGGTGCTCTGCGGCGACACCTCCTGGGGGATCGACTTTGCACAGAGCCTTGCGGACTTTCGGCTGATCGACAGCTTGCCTGGGAAAAAGATCATCCTTAAGGGGAACCACGACTACTGGTGGAACACTGCTGCCAAAATGAAGCGGTTCTTCTCCGACAATGGCCTTACTACCCTGGATATCCTCCACAACAACTGCCATACCTACGGGGACTACGCCCTGTGCGGCACCCGGGGCTGGTTTTATGAAGAGGAGCAGACTGGACACAATGAGAAGGTGTTCAACCGGGAGGTGATGCGGCTGGAGGCGTCTTTGAAGGCGGCCGGCGGCCGGTCGATCCTGGCCTTCCTTCACTACCCGCCCCTCTACACCGGATACCGCTGTCCTGAGATCATTGCTAAGCTGGAGGAATACGGCGTGGAGCGCTGCTGTTACGGTCATCTTCACGGTCCCACCCATAAAAGGGCCATTGAAGGGACCGTGGGGACAGTGGCGTATAGCCTGGTCTCTGCGGATTACCTGGGGTTTGTTCCCAAAAAAATCTTAAATTAATGGAAAATAATTTGTCTAGGTACTAGAATTTTAGTTTTTCCTGTGATACAATACTATGCTGGCTGACTGTGAAGGCCGACAGTAAACGGAGGAAATAAACATGAGTGTGAAAAACTGTGAGAAACACGAGAAGAGCATGGTCGAGCTGACCGTGGAAGTGAGCGCTGCCGATTTTGAGGCCGCTGTTGAGAAGGCCTACAGAAAGCAGCGTGGTAAGATCAATATGCCCGGCTTCCGTCCCGGCAAGGCCCCCCGCAAGATGATCGAGTCTATGTACGGGCCTGAGGTGTTCTATGAGGAGGCCGTGAATATCGCTCTGCCTGACGCCTATATGGAGGCAGTCAAGGAGAAGGAGCTGGACGTGGTGGGTTATCCCGAGGTGGAGCTGCTGGAAGTTGGTAAGGACGGCTTCTCCTTCAAGGCCACTGTGGCAGTGTACCCCGAGGTGACTCTGGGCCAGTACAAGGGCCTGGAGGCCCCCAAGGCTGAGGTCAAGGTGATGGCTGCCGACGTCAATGCCCGTCTCAAGGAGATGGCCGAGCGCAACAGCCGCATGGTCAGTGTGGACCGGGCGGTGAAGAAGGGCGATACCGCCAACATCAATTTCGAGGGCTTCCTGGATGGCAAGGCTTTCGAGGGCGGCAAGGGTGAGGATTATGACCTCGCCATTGGCTCCGGCAGCTTTGTTCCCGGCTTTGAGGAGCAGCTCATCGGCATGAAGGCTGAGGAGGAGAAGGATATTGATATCACCTTCCCCGAGGACTATCATGCGGATCTGGCTGGCAAGGCTGTGGTGTTCCATGTGAAGGTCAACGCCGTGAAGGTCAAGGAAGTGCCCGCCATCGATGATGAGTTTGCCAAGGATGTCAGCGAGTTTGACACTCTGGCTGAGCTGAAGAAGGACGTCAAGGCCAAGCTGATCGCCGAGCGTGAGGAGGCTGCCAGCCGCGCCTTTGAGGACATCCTCATGGAGAAGGTGGCCGAGGGCCTGACCTGCGATATCCCCGACGCTATGGTTGAGGAGCAGGCCAAGCGCTTTGCCGACAACTTCAAGATGCAGCTGCAGTCCCAGGGCCTGTCCTTTGAGCAGTACAAGAAGATGACCAACACCGACGAGGCTGCCCTGCTGGAGCAGGCCAAGGAGCCCGCTGCCCGTCAGGTGCGGATGGATCTGGCTGTGGGTGCTATCATCAAGGCGGAGAACATCGAGGCCACCGACGAGGATGTGGAGGCTGAGTATGCCAAGATGGCCAAGCAGTACGGCATGGAGGTAGAGAACCTCAAGAAGTACATCGAGGCCGAGGTGATCAAGGAGCAGGTAGTCCGCAGCAAGGCCATTGCCGTTGTAGTGGACAGCGCTGTTGCCGTCAAGCCTGAGGTCAAGGCCGAGGAGAAGAAGGAGGCCCCCGCTGAGGAGGCTCCCGCCGAGAGTGCGGAGTAATCTGAAATCCCGGTACTAAACCCTCCGGGATCCGGTTATACTGCTGTGGAGTGTGATTCCCGCCGGACAGGCGGGGGAGGGTCCCTATTCAAGCAGGAGGTAATTCATTTATGAGCTTGGTACCTTACGTAGTAGAGCAGACCAACCGGGGAGAGCGGTCCTATGATATCTTTTCCCGTCTGCTCAACGACCGCATTATTTTCCTGGGTGAGGAGGTCAACGACACCACTGCCAGCCTGGTTGTGGCGCAGCTTCTGTATCTGGAGGCCCAGGACCCTGACAAGGATATCCAGATGTATATCAACAGTCCCGGCGGCTCTGTGACGGCGGGCATGGCCATCTATGATACCATGCAGTACGTCAAGTGCGATGTGTCCACCATCTGTGTGGGCTTGGCTGCCAGTATGGGTGCGTTCCTGCTGGCCGCCGGTGCCAAGGGCAAGCGGCTGGCGCTGCCCAATGCGGAGATCATGATCCACCAGCCTTCTGCCGGCACCCAGGGCCAGGTCACGGATATGGCCATCCACCTCAAGCGGCTGGAGGTCATCAAGCGCCGGTTGAACCATATCCTGGCTGACAACACCGGTAAGAGCCTGGAGACCGTCACCGCCGACTGTGAGCGGGACAACTTTATGACTGCTGAGGAGGCCAAGGAGTACGGCCTCATCGACAAGGTCATCTATTCGAGATAAGCGAAGAGGGGAAAACAGTCCATGAGTGACGAGACGAAAAAGTCCCTGCGCTGTTCTTTCTGCGGCAAGCGGGAGGAAGAAGTGCGGCGGATGATCCAGGCGCCCGGCGCCCGCATCTGTGACCAGTGTGTCCAGCTGTGCATGAGCGTTCTGGAGGAGGAACTTGGCAAACCGGATGCCAACCTGACATTAGAGGCGCCGGAAAAACTGCCGACTCCCCGGGAGATCAAGGAGATCCTGGATCAGTATGTCATCGGACAGGAATCTGCCAAGGTAGCTCTGTCGGTGTCCGTCTATAACCACTATAAGCGCATCTACTACGGCGGCGGTGAGGATGTGGAGCTCCAGAAGAGCAACATTCTCATGATCGGGCCTACCGGAAGCGGTAAGACCCTCTTCGCCCAGACTCTGGCCCGGATTCTGCAGGTCCCCTTTGCCATTGCCGACGCAACCACCCTCACGGAGGCGGGTTATGTGGGTGACGATGTGGAGAATATTCTCCTGCGTCTCCTGCAGGCAGCGGACTATGATGTGGACCTGGCGGAGCACGGCATCATTTATGTGGATGAGATCGACAAGATCGCCCGCAAGAGCGAGAACACCTCCATTACCCGGGATGTCTCCGGCGAAGGTGTGCAGCAGGCCCTTCTGAAGATTCTGGAGGGTACGGTGGCCAATGTTCCCCCCCAGGGAGGCCGCAAGCATCCTCATCAGGAATTCATACAGATCAATACCCGGAATATTCTCTTCATCTGCGGCGGCGCCTTTGATGGCCTGGATAAGATCATCGAGCGGCGTACCGATAAGCGGGGGATCGGCTTTGATTCCCAGCTGCAGAGCAAGAAGGACCGGGATGTGGGTGCGATTTTGAAGGAAGTCCAGCCCCATGATCTGCTGAAATTCGGCATCATTCCGGAGTTGGTGGGCCGTTTGCCGGTGATCGCACCGCTGGATTCCCTGAAACGGGAGGATCTGGTGCGGATTCTTACAGAACCCAAGAATGCTCTGGTCAAGCAGTATAAAAAGCTGCTGGAGTATGATGGAGTGGATTTGGAGTTTGAGGAGGGCGCACTGGAGGCGGTAGCCGACAAAGCCATTGAGCGGAATATCGGTGCCCGTGGCCTTCGGGCTGTGATGGAGGGGATCCTGACAAAGATCATGTTTGATATCCCCTCTGACCCCACAGTGAAGAAGGTAGTGGTCACACCGGCCTGTGTCAACGGTGAGTGCGGCCCTGAGATCATCCATGGAAGTGCCGGAGAAGGACAGCTTTCCAGTCCGCCGGTATCCGGCCACGCATCCTGACTGCCTGTCGGGAAAGAAATGTTAAGATAAAGGGGGGCGGAACTGCCCCCCTTTGCCTATATTGGCCGATATGCCAAAAAAGTTGCCTGCGGCAGACAGCCGCAGGGACCCTCCGGTGCGGCGCCGGAGAAAGGAGACCCTACATATGGAAAATGTATCAATGAATATGCCTGTCCTGGCTCTGCGGGGACTGACGATTTTTCCCAACTGCATTCTTAGTTTTGATGTAGAGCGGGAGATCTCCATTCGTGCCTTGGAGAGAGCTATGGAGAGTGACCAGCAGATTTTCCTGGTGGCCCAGCGGGAGATCAATGTCCCCCAGCCCGGGGAGAAGGATCTCTACGCCGTGGGAACAATTTCTGTGATCCGTCAGATTCTGCGGATCAGTGAAAATTCTGTACGCGTGATGATGGAGGGCCGCAGCAGGGCCCGCCTGCGGCGTCTGTGGCAGACAGAGCCTTATCTCCAGGGAAACGTGGAGCCTATGAAGGAGCTGAAGAGCCGGATATCGGACTTTCAGCTGGAGGCGCTGCTGCGGCAGACCTATACCAACTTCAGTGAATATGCTAACCTGGCTACCCGACTGAGCGAGGATATTGCGGCAGCGGTGATGGACGACCGGGACCCCGGCCATCTGGCAGATTTTATTGCTCAGAACATTGTGCTGCGCCACGAGGACCGGCAGATGATCTTGGAGGAGGAGCGTCCTGTTCCCCGGCTGCGGAAGGTCAATGAGCTGCTGGCCCGTGAGACAGAAGTCCTGGGCTATGAACAGGAGCTGGAAGGGAAGATCCGCCAGCAGATGGGTGAGGTCCAGAAGGACCATATTATCCGTGAACAGATTCGCCTGCTCCAGCGGGAATTGGGCGAGGATGATGACAGTGAGCTGAACGATTATCGCCGGAAGATTCAGGAGCGGAAGCTGGGAGAGGAGATTGAGACAAAGCTCCTCAAGGAAGTGGACCGCCTGGCCAAGCAGCCCTTTGGCAGTGCTGAGGCGGCGGTAATCCGCAATTATCTGGATGTTTGCCTGGATATGCCCTGGGGTGTGGAGACGAATGAGCGAGCCAGTGTGGCCGCTGCCAGAAAGATTCTGGACCATGATCACTATGGCTTGGAGAAGGTCAAGGAGCGTATTCTGGAATTTATTGCTGTGCGGCAGCTGAATCCGGAGGCCAAGGGGCAGATCATCTGTCTGGTAGGCCCTCCGGGTGTGGGTAAGACTTCTATCGCGATCTCCGTGGCATCGGCACTGAACCGGAAGCTGGCCCGGCTGAGTCTGGGCGGTGTCCGGGACGAGGCGGATATCCGGGGACATCGGAAGACCTACATAGGCGCCATGCCCGGCCGTATCGTGACAGCCATCAGCCAGAGTGGCAGTATGAATCCGCTTCTGCTGCTGGATGAGATCGATAAGATGGGCAACGATTATCGGGGCGATCCTGCCTCCGCTATGCTGGAGGTGCTGGACAGCGAGCAGAACTATGCCTTCCGTGACCACTTCCTGGAGATCCCTCTGGATCTCAGCAAAGTGATGTTTATCACCACGGCCAATACCACCGCTACCATTCCTCGCCCGCTGCTGGATCGTATGGAGGTCATCGAGCTGACCAGCTACACCGATGAGGAAAAGCTGCAGATCGCCCGCAGATATCTCCTGCCCAAGCAGATGAAGGAGCACGGGATTCCTAAAACGGCGCTCCGCGTCAGTGATGACGCCATTCGTGCAGCTATTTCGGGGTATACCCGGGAGTCCGGTGTCCGCACCCTGGAGCGGACGATGGGTAAGCTGTGCCGGAAAGCTGCAATGCGCTTGGTATCAAAGACTGTAAAGCGAGTAAGCATTACAGAAGGAAACCTGGAAGAGTTCCTGGGTGTCCGGCGTTTTCTGCCGCCGGTGCTGGATAAAGACCCGGTGGGTGTGGTCAATGGTCTGGCATGGACCGAGGTCGGCGGTGAACTGCTGGAGGTAGAGGTCAATGTGATGGAGGGCAGCGGCAAGCTGGAGCTTACCGGCAACCTGGGAGATGTGATGAAGGAGTCTGCCCACGCTGCCATCAGCTGTATCCGCAGCCGGGCGGCCCAGTTGGGCATTGATCCGGAGTTCTATAAGAACCGGGATATTCACATTCACTTCCCCGAAGGGGCGGTGCCTAAGGATGGTCCTTCTGCTGGTGTCGCTATCACCACTGCTGTAGTGTCGGCCCTCACCGGTGTGCGGGTGCGCAGTGATGTGGCTATGACTGGTGAGGTGACACTGCGCGGCCGGGTCCTGGCCATAGGAGGCCTGAAGGAAAAGACCATGGCCGCCAAGCGCAGCGGTATCCGCACGGTGATCATTCCCCGGGACAACCTGCGTGATCTGGAGGATATTGATCCTGTAGTCCGGGAGGCACTGCGGTTTGTCCCGGCGGAGACAGTGGATACTGTTCTGGACGAGGCACTGCTTCGCACAGAGGTGGTAGACAGCCGGGATCAAAAGCAGGAAAAGGAAGATAAGGAAGAAATTGTGGCAGCTTTTGTACCTCCAGAGGCTGCTGTAAAGGATTCTTCCTTGCGCCAATAATATGCCCCCACGGCAGATTTTGCCAGGGGAGATCAGGAGGAGATGACCTGTGGCCATCCCATTTCAGAAAGCGGAGTTCCTTCTCTCCGCGGCATCGCCTTCCGCTTTTGTGCGGGATGGGCGTAAGCAGCTGGCATTTGCCGGCCGTTCCAACGTTGGAAAAAGTTCTGTGATCAACTGTCTTACCGAGAGGAAAAACCTGGCCCGGGTCGGTGCATCTCCGGGAAAGACCACCCAGATCAATTATTTTGCACTGGGTGAAAAGGCTTATCTGGTGGATCTGCCTGGCTATGGTTATGCCCGGGTGTCAAAAGGGGAGCGTGACCGGTGGGGACGCTTGATGGAAGCCTATTTTGCCTCCGGACTGATTCACTGCGGCGTGATGATCGTAGACGCCCGCCATAAACCCACCGCTGATGATGTGACGATGGCAAACTGGTTTTTTGATACCGGTTGCCCAGTGATCGTGGTGGCAAATAAGCTGGACAAGCTGAAGAAGTCTGAGGTGGAGCCCAATTTGGCTTTGATCCGGCAGACCTTAGGACTGCGAGAGGAGGATCAGTTGGTTCCTTTCTCCGCGGAAAAGGGGATCGGCAGAGAATCTCTTCGCCAAATGCTGGAGCTGATGATAGAAGAAGATGCGGGCATATAAAGAATAAAAACAGCCTGTCCACAGCGATTTTGTGGACAGGCTGTTTTTTAGACGGCAAAAGGGAAGAACTTAAGCCACAGTGCGGAATGCGTAGGACACAGTTCCGCTGACGTTATCATAGCTGGTCCAGGAACCACTGATCAGCACTACTATCTGGCCAGTGATCTCCGGGACGGTAAAATGGAAGGAATTATCCAGGAAGGAGGTCTCCACCTGGGTGCTGTTCTCCAAGTCAGTTTCGTCTGCGCTCCAGTAGGTAACCGTCACACTGTCGGGGATTTTAGAGAAAGTGAGGGTTACCTCTGCCCCGGAACTGAGGGAAACGGTGGTAAGGGTTTCCTGGGACTCCAGAGGATGGACTGTGTCAGCAATGATGCTGTTGCTGTTGCCCCACTGATTGGTGACAGTCCACTCATAGCCAAAAGAGGGAAGTGTGGTGGAATTGCTCCCCGACTCCAGCGTGAGGGTTGGGATAGAATCCATAACATCCTGGCTGGATACGCCGCAGCCTGCCAGCAGCAGAGTGAGACAAAGTATGAGGATGGAAAATGTTTTTTTCATAATGAGGACTCCTTCATAAACAGATTACAGTAAATCAGACGCAAATCATTGGGATTTGTTCCCTGAGTGGATAAGAGAATGAAAACTGCTTTTTGCAGTATAACCCGGCGGCGCCTCTGGCGCAAGACAGAAAAGGCAGGAATCTGCTCTGGTCACAAAAAATTTGCAATTACCTACTTTTCAAAACAGGGAAAATATATTAGAATAAGTGGCAGTGTATTGCCCCAGAACAACGAACGGAGGGAGCCCTATGGAGGAACCAAAATATAAAAGAGTCCTGCTGAAGATCAGCGGGGAAGCTCTGGCTGGAGATAAACATTTTGGCCTGGATTTCGAGGTCATCGGAAAAGTATGTGATGTGATCAAGGAAGCGGTGGCCATGGGCGTCCAAGTGGGCGTTGTGGTAGGCGGCGGTAATTTCTGGCGCGGTGTCAAGGATGGCAGCGGCCGGATGGAGCGTACCCGTGCCGACCATATGGGTATGATGGCCACTGTGATGAATGCTCTGGCTCTGGCCGACGTGCTGGAGCAGAAGGACGTACCTGTCCGGGTCCAGACGGCGGTGGAGATGCGGGCCATGGCGGAGCCCTATATCCGTTCCCGCGCCATCCGTCATTTGGAGAAGGGCCGGGTAGTGATTTTTGGCTGCGGTACCGGCAATCCCTTTTTCTCCACGGACACTGCGGCAGTGCTGCGGGCTGCGGAGATCGATGCGGATGTGATCCTGCTGGCCAAGAACGTGGACGGCGTATACAGCGCGGACCCCAATAAGGACCCCGGCGCGGTGAAGTATGACAGCATTACCTATGATGATGTGCTGGCCCAGCACTTGGCGGTGATGGATTCCACTGCCACCAGCCTTTCCATGGATAACCATATCCCGGTTTTGCTTTTTGCTCTGAAGGACCCCTATAATATTATCCGTGTACTGAAGGGCGAGCAGATCGGAACGATTGTGAAGGAGGACTGAAAGATGAATAAGAGCGATTACAAAATTTATGAGGATAAAATGAAGAAATCCATCGATTCTGTAGCGGCGGACTTTGCTGCTGTCCGTGCTGGCCGTGCCAGCGCCGCTGTTTTGGATCGGATCATGGTGGACTACTATGGAACTCCTACCCCCATTCACCAGATCGCTTCCATTTCCTCTCCGGACCCCCGGACCCTGGCGATCCAGCCTTGGGATGCCGCTGCAGTGAAGCTGATTTGCAAAGCCATCCAGGAGTCCGACCTGGGGATCAATCCTCAGAATGATGGTCGTGTCATCCGCCTTGCCTTCCCTCAGCTGACGGAGGAGCGTCGTAAGGAGCTGGTCAAGCAGATCGCAAAATATGCGGAAGGCGGTAAGGTGGCCATCCGGAACATCCGCCGGGATGCAGTGGAAGCCTTCAAGGCCCAGAAGAAGAATGGCGAGCTGACGGAAGATGACCTGAAGATCGCAGAGAAGGACATCCAGAAGATGACCGACGACATGTGCAAGGAGCTGGATGCTCTGTTGGAGAAGAAGGAGAAGGAACTGCTGGCGGTGTAAGCGGCAGTGCCTATAAGGGTATGAGGTTTGCTTTTAGAAAAAAGCGCGATGATACGGCGGGGCAGGTGGATTTTAGCCGTCTGCCCCGCCACATCGCTATTATTTTGGATGGAAATGGCCGCTGGGCCAAGCGCAGGGGCTTGCCGCGCACGGCAGGCCATAAGGTGGGCGCAGAGACGTTTCGCACCATTGCCACCTATTGCCGGGACATTGGGCTGGAGTATTTGACGGTCTACGCCTTTTCTACGGAAAACTGGAAACGGCCGGAAGAAGAAGTCTCAACGATCATGGGACTTCTGAAGCGGTATTTGCTGGAGGCTATCGACACCATGGAGCGGGATAATGTCCGCTTGTGCTTTATGGGAGATTTGTCGGTACTCAGTGATGAGCTGAAAGCGCTTGTGGCACGGTGCAATCAGATCTCTGCGGGCCTGGATGGCTGCCAGTGTAATATCTGCATCAACTATGGGGGCAGGGCGGAGATCGTCCATGCAGCCCAGAACTTTGCAAAAGATTGCCTTGCAGGAAGAGTAAAGCCTGAAAGCTTAACAGAAGAAAGCTTTGAGGATTACCTCTATTCGGCAGGGATTCCCAGTCCGGAGCTACTGATTCGTCCGGGCGGGGAACAGCGACTGAGTAATTTTCTCCTGTGGCAGTGTGCCTATGCGGAATTTTACTATACAGACGTGCTTTGGCCCGATTTTTCCAAAGAGGAACTTCATCGGGCCATCGCTGCGTATCAGCACCGTGACCGCAGGTTCGGCGGTGTGGGACGCGGATAAATTATCTCCATAAGGAGGGTATTCCAATGCGGTCAAGGCTGCTGGTATCTGTAATAGGCGTGCCGGTGATCCTGGTAGTGATTTTGTGGGCACCGGTGATGGTGCTGGTGGTGGCGCTGGCGCTGTTGTCGGCCATCGCTGCTTTTGAACTGATGCGGTGTGTGGGAGTAGTCGATTCTCCCCGGAAGAGCTGTGTTCTCAGCAATGCGGCAATTCTTGGTGCACTGTGCGCCGTATTTGTCCAGTATCGATACGACGAGTACTATGCTGCTCTGATCGTGATCTACACACTGCTTATCTTTGCTTATGCAGTATACCGGGCAGGGGAGATCAAATTCCAGCAGATCATGGCGGCACTGTTTGCCATGTACGCCATCCCCTATGCTTTTTCTTCCTTCCTCCGGCTCCATGAGATGGGCGTCCATAGGGCATACCTGCTGTTGCCGCTGCTGTTCAGTTTTTGCAGCGATACCGGAGCGTTCTTTGCCGGCAGGGCATTTGGACGTCATAAGCTGGCGCCGAAGGTCAGCCCCCATAAGACGGTAGAAGGCGCTGTGGGCGGCCTTTTGGGCAATGCGGTCGGTGCGGTCATTTTTGCTTTGATCATGAATCTGGGGCTTGGTGAAGGACTGGATTATCCCGGGATCGTGGCTCTGGGTGTGATTTGCAGCGTGATCGCCCAATTGGGAGATCTCAGCTTCTCCTTGATCAAACGGGAATTTGGCATTAAGGACTATGGCCATATTTTCCTGGAGCATGGCGGCGTTTTGGACCGCTTTGACAGCGTTATTTTCGTAGCTCCCGTGCTGGCGGCGTTTTTGCCTGCACTGATGTGACAGAAGACAGAAAAAGAGTACCTGCCAGCGGGAGAAAAATTTATGGGCGGTTTGTGGAGGTTATCCATGAAAAAGGCAATCACGTTGCTGGGCTCCACGGGTTCCATTGGACGGCAGACACTGGATGTGTGCCGGCAGATGGGGATTCGGGTGGAAGCTCTGGCGGCGCACCACAGTGTAGATCAATTGGAGGAGCAGGTCCGGGAATTCAAGCCCAACCTTGCGGTATTGTATGATATGGATGCGGCGCTGGAGCTGGCTAAGCGATTGGCTGGTTTGCCGGTCCGGGTGAGCTACGGCATGGAGGGCCTTGTAGAAGCGGCCTCTCTGCAGGAGAGCGATACCGTGGTGGCAGCAATGGTGGGCATGGTTGGGTTGCAGCCTACTCTGGCCGCCATACGCCAGGGGAAACGCATTGCTTTGGCCAATAAGGAGACCTTGGTGTGCGCTGGCGAACTGGTGATGGCGGAGGCCCGTCGTACCGGAGCGGAGATCGTCCCGGTGGACAGTGAGCACTCCGCTATTTTTCAGTGTCTCCAGGGGTGCAGGGACCGTCGGGAGGTCCGCCGTCTCATCCTGACCTGTTCCGGAGGGCCTTTTTATGGCTTGGACCGGCAGACTGTATATCATAAAACCAGAGAGGAGGCCCTGCGGCATCCTAACTGGAATATGGGAGCCAAGATCACGGTAGACTGTGCCTCTCTGATGAATAAAGGTTTGGAGTTTATTGAGGCCATGCGGCTGTTTTCTGTACCGCCGGAACAGGTGTCGGTGGTGATCCACCGACAGAGCATCATCCACTCCATGGTGGAGTTCCAGGATGGGGCGGTGCTGGCCCAGATGGGCACACCGGATATGCGCCTGCCCATCCGCTACGCTCTGACCTACCCGGCGAGAGGGCAGTCCCCGGCGGAGCCTTTGGATCTTCTGAATTGTCCGCCTCTGACCTTTGCCTCGCCGGATACGGAGGCGTTTCCCTGCCTGAAGTTGGCTATGAACTGCGCCAGTACTGGAGGAACATCCTGTGCGGTGCTTAATGGGGCCAACGAGGCTGCGGTAGGGCTGTTCCTGGCGGACCAGATCCCTTTTGGAAAAATCCCGGAACTGGTGGAACGGGCTCTCGACAAAATTCCTGTGCAATTAAATCCCGGTCTGGAGGATATACTGGAAGCAGACCGGGCCGCCCGTCAGGTGGTGTGTGACAGCCGGAAAGACGGCTGACCGGAGGAGTCCAACTAAGAAAGGTAACCCAAGACTATGTATATTATCATCGCCATCCTTCTTTTCGGCATCCTGATCGCTGCTCATGAGTGGGGGCACTTTATTGCTGCCCGGCTCTGCGGTGTCACCGTCCACGAATTTTCCATCGGAATGGGTCCGGCTATCTGGCATCGTACCGGGAAGAAGGGGACCCAGTTCTCCATTCGTGCTCTGCCCATTGGCGGTTACTGCGCCATGGAAGGGGAAGAGGAGGAATCAGACGATCCCCACAGCCTGAACAATCAGGGCTTCTGGAAGAAAGTATTTGTCTTTGCTGCCGGTGCGCTCATGAATTTTATCGTGGGTGTGATCATTATTTTCCTCCTGTTTATGGATGCCGGAGCCTTTTATACGCCGGAAATTACCGGCTTTGCCCCGGAATTTACCCTCCAGGGGGAGGATGGATTGATGGAAGGAGATATCCTTTACAGCATTGATGGTGAAAGGATTTATCTCTATAATGATGTGAGCATGTTTCTGTCCCGCGGGGATGGAACCGGTTTTGATCTGGTAGTTCTCCGCGACGGGGAAAAGGTAGTATTGGACGACTTTCCCCTGACGCTCCAGGAGTATACTTCCAATGATGGTGAGACCACTTATACCGGATACGGCCTGTACTTCGGAGCTACCGTGGAGGCTACGCTGGGGGTCAAGCTGAAGATGACGTGGCTCAATGCGGTAGATTTTGTCCGTATTGTCCGCTACAGCCTTCAGGAACTGCTGACCGGCGGCGCCGGTGTGCAGGATCTCAGCGGTCCGGTTGGTATTGTCACCACCATTACTGAGGTGGGCCAGCAAAGCGAAACGGTGTGGGCAGCTCTGGAGAACATCGCTTACTTTGGCGCCATGCTGACAGTGAACCTGGCGGTGATGAATCTGCTGCCGATCCCGGCGCTGGATGGTGGACGGATCTTTTTCCTGGTGATTTCCACTATCTCTTTCAAGGTATTTAAAAAGAAGATACCCATGAAGTATGAGGCGGGCATCAACTTTGCTGGTTTTGCTCTGCTGATGGTGCTGATCCTGGTGGTCACTTTCAACGATGTGGCCCGCCTGTTCAGCTAAGGAGGAAAAGACATGAGTAAGCGGATCATGGTAGGAAATGTCCCTGTAGGCGGTGGTGCTCCGGTGTCCATCCAGTCCATGTGCTCCACAAAGACCCATGATGTGGAGGCTACCGTGGAGCAGATCCTCCGCCTGGAGGAAGCGGGCTGCGAGATCATTCGGGTGGCGGTGCCGGATATGGCGGCAGCTAAGGCGGTAGGGCCTATCCGCAGCCGCATCCATATCCCTCTGGTGACAGATATCCATTTTGACTACAAGCTGGCTCTGGAGTGTGCCGCCCAGGGGGCTGACAAGATCCGTATCAACCCCGGCAATATCGGCGGAGAGGACCGGGTGAAGGCTGTGGCCGATACCTGCCGGGCGGGGAATATCCCCATCCGTATTGGAGTAAATGGCGGCTCTCTGGAGCCGGAGCTGCGGAAGAAGTACGGCGGTGTCACAGCAGAGGCTCTGGTGGAGAGCGCCATGGGCCATGTGGCGTTGTTGAACAAATTTGATTTTGATGATATCTGCATCTCCGTGAAATGCTCCTCGGTGCCATTGACCATGGCGGCTTACCGTCTGCTTAGTGAGCGGTGTGATTACCCGCTGCACCTGGGTGTCACGGAGGCGGGAACACCCTCCATGGGCATCATCAAGTCCGCTATGGGCATCGGGGGCCTTCTGTGTCTGGGCATCGGAGATACGCTGCGGGTAACGCTGACGGCGGATCCGGTAGAGGAGATCTATGCCGCCAAGAAGATCTTGCGGGCAGCAGGTCTCCGACAGGATGGCCCCAACCTGATCGCCTGTCCCACCTGCGGACGGACCAATATCGATCTGATCCCCATGGCGGAGGAGGTAGAGCGGCGGCTTATGGGCTGTACCAAGGCAATTACTGTGGCGGTCATGGGCTGCGCGGTGAATGGTCCCGGGGAAGCCTCCTCTGCTGACGTAGGTATTGCCGGCGGAAAAGGGGAGGGACTGCTGTTCCGCAAGGGAAAGATCCTGCGGAAAGTTCCCCAGGATCAGCTGGTGGATGCTCTGATGGCGGAGATTGAGGAACTGTAGACTTTTCGCCTGGAATAGCGCTGTATGAGAGCCTCCTGTAATCTTTCACAGCTTACATTAGCCTTTCGGTCATTTTCAGGCGAAACAGAGTTTTGCCCTAAAGTTTTCTTTTGACCCTTCTCTTTTTCAAAAGAAAAGGGTAGAGACAATACCCTATGGAACGGAAGATAGAGATGGCGCAGAAGATACCTTTTTTCGAATTATTTCATACGGTAAATTTACCATGGGAGCTGCGGGTGGCCCTGGATGGAGCGTATCTGACCGCTGTGGAGGTGGATCGGGAGAGCCGGGCGATGGTAATGGACCTGACTTCCCATACAGATATCAGCGAGCAGCTTGGGGCACTTCAGACAGAGATTGCTGCGGCCTATCACCTGGAGCAGGTGGAGATCCATGCCAAGGTGGTCCGACCGGTTTCAGAGGCCTCCGGCGGGAAGAAGGACAGTGGTGAGATCATAATGGGCGGCGCCATCAAAGGCGCCGTCCAACCTATGACTGGGCTTAATCCCAAGATGGGCAGTGTTATCGTGGCAGGCCGGGTGTTTTTTGCGGATATGTACGAGACCCGGCGGCCTGGTGTATTCTGCCTGACCTTCGATATGACGGATTTCCAGACCTCCGTTCGGGTGACCAAGTACATGCAGAAGGAGGAAAAGGAGGCCCTGAAAAAGGATATCAAGCCCGGTATGTGGCTGAAGGTTCAGGGCTATATCAAGCTCAACCGGGACGGCAGCGACATCGTACTGGACCCCCGGAACATCTCCACCTATCCCCATGAAATGCGGAAGGATACGGCAGAGGTCAAGCGGGTGGAGCTTCATATGCACACCTCATTTTCCAATATGGATGCCTTGTCTCCCCTCAGTCCCAAGGCTGGTCCTGAAGGGAATATTATCAAGCGGGCAGAGGCCTGGGGCCATCCTGCCATCGCCATCACAGACCACGGTGTAGTCCAGGGATTTCCAGATGCCTGGCATTCCGCCGGAGAGATCAAGATCATTTATGGCATGGAGGGCTACTTTGTCAATAATCTGGATGACAGAGTGGCCGTACATGGGGATGGCGAGTCCTCTTTTACCGATGAATATGTAGCTTTTGATATAGAGACCACTGGGCTACATGTAAAGCAAGATGCCATTACAGAGATTGGCGCTGTGGTAATCCGTGATGGTAAGGTAGGAGAACGCTTCCAGACCTTTGCGGACCCGGGCCGGCATCTGACCCCGGAGATCATTTCTCTTACGGGAATCACGGATGACATGCTGAAAGGCGCACCGCAACCGGCGGAAGCACTGAAAGCCTTCCTGGATTTTGTGGGAGATCGCCCTCTGGTGGCCCACAATGCGGAGTTTGATATCGGCTTTATCCGGGAGGGCTGCCGGCAAGCAGGACTGCCTTTCGCTCCCACCTATGTGGATACCCTTATCCTGGCGCAGAACCTTTTGCCGGAGCTGGGAAAGTATAAGCTGGACATCGTGGCGGAGTATTTACAACTGCCTGCCTTTCAGCACCACCGGGCCAGTGATGATGCGGCCACCTGCGGCCTGTTCCTGCCGCACTTTTTCCGCAAGCTGGAGGAGATGGGGATACATACCCTCCAGGAGATCAATCCTGCCATGCCGGCTCTCCGCTCCCAGGGCCATGCCAATCGCCGGCCCAAACATATTATCCTGCTGGCAAAGAACAAGGTGGGGCTGAAGAACCTCTATCAGATGATCTCTGCGTCCAATCTTAAGTATTTCAAGCGTGTTCCTATAATCCCCAAAAGCGAGCTGATTGCCCATCGTGAGGGAATCATTGTGGGCTCTGCCTGCGAAGCGGGTGAACTGTTCCAGGCAGTGGCAGAATACAAAGACTGGGGTGAACTCAAGCGTATCGCCTCTTTTTACGATTACCTGGAGATCCAGCCTCTGTGCAATAACGCCTTTATGCTGCGGGAGGGGAAAGCCAAGGACGAGGAGGAGCTGCGGGAGTTCAACCGGACTATTGTCCGCCTAGGGGAGGAACTGGGAAAGCCGGTTTGTGCCACTGGCGACGTCCATTTCCTGGACCCGGAGGACGAGATCTACCGCCACATCCTTTTGGATACCAAAAAGTTTGCTGACTGTGACGCGCCGCTTCCTATCTATTTCAAGACCACCGATGAGATGCTGGAGGAGTTCCGCTATCTGGGGGAGGAGAAGGCCCTGGAGGTGGTGGTCACCAACACCCAGGCTATTGCGGAGCAGGTGGAGACCTTTGACCTGCTGCCCAAAGGAAAGCTGTTCCCGCCCCGGCTGGAAAACTCTGAGGAGGACCTCAACCGTCTGGTATGGGACAAGGTCCACGAGCTTTACGGCGACGATCCGCCCCAGCTTATCGTAGACCGCCTGAACGTGGAGCTGGGAGGCATCCTGGGCAAGTACGATGTGGTCTATATGTCTGCCCAGAAGCTGGTACAGCGCTCCCTGGAGAACGGCTACTTGGTGGGCTCCCGAGGCAGCGTAGGTTCCTCACTGGTGGCTTATATGTCCGGTATCACCGAGGTCAACGCCCTCCCGCCCCATTATCGCTGTCCTAAATGTAAGCACAATGAATTTATTACCGACGGCAGCTACGGCTGCGGAGCTGATATGCCGGATAAAAACTGTCCGGTGTGCGGGACGAAGTATGTAAAGGACGGCTTTGATATCCCCTTTGAGACCTTCCTGGGATTTGGCGGCGGTAAAGTGCCGGATATTGACCTGAACTTTTCCGGAGAATACCAGGCCAAGGCCCACCGACACGCTATTGAAATGTTTGGCGAGACCCAGGTGTTCCGGGCAGGCACTATTGGTACCGTGGCGGAAAAGACCGCATATGGATATGTAAAGAAGTACCTGGAGGCCAGGGGACTGAATCCGGGCCATGCGGAGGAAAACCGCTTGGCGTTGGGCTGCGTGGGTGTGAAGCGCACTACTGGCCAGCACCCCGGCGGCCTGGTGGTAGTGCCCGATGATCTGGATGTGGAGGACTTCTGTCCGGTGCAGCATCCGGCGGATGCTGCGGACAGTGATATCATCACCACCCATTTCGAATATCACTGCATGGAGGATAACCTCCTGAAGCTGGATATGCTGGGTCACGATGACCCGTCCATGGTGCGCATGATGGAGGACCTTACCGGTGTCAACGCCCGGCAGATTCCTCTGGACGATCCCGATACCATGAGCCTTTTTACCAGCAGCAAAGTACTGGGATTTGAAAATGATGAGATTCTTGGTCCCACCGGAGCGGTGGCTATACCGGAGTTCAACACCAAATTCACCCGGCAGATGCTCATCGACACCCAGCCCAAGGATTTCAATACCCTGGTGCGGCTCTCCGGTTTCTCCCACGGCACCGATGTGTGGCTGGGTAATGCTCGGGAACTGATCGTCAGCGGTACCGCCTCCGTTACAGAGACGGTGGGCTGCCGTGACGATATCATGCTTTATCTGATCTCCATGGGTCTGGAGCCCAAGATGTCCTTCAAGATCATGGAGGCGGTCCGTAAGGGAAAGGTGAAGAAGGGCGGCTTTGAGCCCGGCTGGGAAGAGGCCATGAGGGAACACGACGTGCCGGACTGGTATATCGAGTCTCTGGCTAAGATCGGATATTTGTTCCCCAAAGCCCACGCTGTGGCCTATGTTATGATGGCCTTCCGTATTGCCTGGTTCAAGGCCCATCGCCCGCTGGCTTTCTATGCCACCTTCTTTTCTATCCGTGCCAAGGCCTTTGACGCGGAATACTGCTGTGCCGGTCTGGATGCGGTAAAGCGGAAGATCCTGGAGATCTGGAACAATAAAGATGCTACGGCGGTAGAGCAGGATCTGGCGGTGACACTGGAGGTCTGCTACGAGTTTTACCTCCGTGGATTCCGGTTTGCCCCGATCGATATCTACGAGTCTGACGCCACCCGGTTCCGCATCAAGGGGGATGACGCCTTGATCCCGCCCTTCACAGCTGTGCGCGGCTTGGGAGAGACGGCTGCTTTGGATACCGTAGAAAAGCGGAAGGGAAAGGAATTCATCTCGGTAGAGGAGTTTGCTGCCTGCTGCAACAAGCTTTCCAAGACTCATATTGACCAGCTCCGTGGCCTGGGAGCTTTCGCTGGTATGGCGGATACCAGTCAGATCACTCTGTTCTGACAGCGCCGGGCGGCAGGGCATCCTTTGATCGCTCTTTTATAGTTGGCCGCAACCATTGGTTGCGAAATGTTCCATGCCGTGCTGGTGGTGCGCAACCGCACGATTTGCTAGACTGAAAGCACGAAAGGAGTGGTTGCCATGACATTGGGAGAGAAGATTTGCTGGTACCGAAAGAAGAATAAGTTCAGCCAGGAGGAGTTGGCTGCCCGGGTGGGTGTCAGCCGTCAGGCAGTAAGTAAATGGGAACTGGGGGATGCTGTTCCGGAGGTGGAAAAGCTGCGGTTACTGGCGCAAGTCTTTTCCGTTACCACGGATGAGCTGCTCTCTCCAGACCTACCTGGTGATGAGGGTACGACTGCATCTCGGACTGACAAAGCTGGGATGGGTCCAGACACCTCTCCGGCGGCAGGGGAGTACGCCTTCCGGAGCTTAGGGCGGCTCATCCGCCGCCATGGCTGGCTGGCGGGACTGTATATGACCTTCAGCGGGCTTGGTATTTTGCTGGTGGGGGCACTGGGCTGGTACAACTTCCGGCGGATGTTCCCCAATGATCTCTGGTCTATGGCCAGGCCCGGTTTGGGGATGGGACGCATGGTCCTGGTGGTACCTGCCATTGCCATGGCGGTGGGAGTGCTTATTGCAGTAGGAGGAGTTATCCTGGCTGTCGTACTCTACCGGAAGGGCCGGTCTGATTCATAAAAAAACAAGCTGTTCCATTGGAACAGCTTGTTTTTTTATAGATAAACAATCAGTTGCCCACGCCCAGTTCGATCCACAGATCGTTGTAGAGGTTCAGGGTTTCAGCGGGCATATTCTCGTAGAGTTCGCAGCGGTCCAGCACATCCTGGGGAGCGGCCATGATGTTGTAAAGCTCCTGATCCAGGGGCTCGCCGTAAGTCTCCTCATAGTAGGCAGGATACTGCTCCAGCGCCTCGGCGTTGGGGGAAGCGTACCAGATATAGTCCATGTTAGCCAGGCTGGCCTCAGTGCCGCAGATGAAGTTGATCCACTCCTCAGCCTCTTCCTTGTGCTCGGCATCCTTCAGTACGCACATAGCATCCACGAACCAATTGGAACCCTCATCGGGGACAACATACACCAGGTCGGGATTGCTCTCCAGCATGGTCAGGTAATCACCGGCATAGTAGGCAGCAATAGCGGCATTGCCCTGTTCCATCTTCTGGAACACCTCATCCATGACCCAGCCCTGGTAGACGCCATCGGCCTTGGCCTGGGCCAGCTTTTCATAAGCTTCCCGGATCTGAGCCTCGTCAGTGGTGTTGACGGAGTAACCCAGGCTCATAAGGGCAATACCCAGAGCGTCACGGGAGTTATTGATCATCAGGACATTATCCGCATACGCGGTATCAAACATAGCATTCCAGCTGGTGATAGGCTCATCCACCATGGTGCTGTTGTAGATGATACCCAGGGTACCCCAGGAGTAGGGGACAGTATACTTGTTTTCGGGATCAAAGCTCAGGCCCTTGTAAGCCTCGTCGATCTTGGCATAGTTGGGGATATTGTCGTAGTTGAGTTCCGCCAGCATACCTTCATCGATAAGACGGGCGATCATATAGTCAGAGGGGACGATGACATCGTAGTTGGCTCCGCCGTTTTTCAGCTGGGAATAGAGGATCTCGTTGCTATCCGCAGTCTGGTAATTGACGGTGATGCCGGTTTCCTCCTCGAATTGTGTGATAAGGTCTGTGTCGATGTATTCGCCCCAGCTGCACACGTTGACAACACGACCCGAACCGCCGGAGCAGCCGGTGAAGAGCAGTCCGCAGGCCAGTACAGTGGCCAGCGCCAAGGCAAGTTTCTTTTTCAATTGATCATTCCTCCAATAAAACAAATAAATTTATTTTTACGGCATTGCCGCAAAAACCACACTATTTTTTCCCGGACTGCCGGGCCAGAGCGGCACGCTCCTGTCGGGCTTCCCGGATGTTGACGATCACCAGCAGCACCAGCACCGTGATAAAGAGCAGGGTGGAAATGGCGTTGATCTTGGGGCTGATGCGCTTTTTGGTCATGCTGTAAATCTGCATAGCCAAGGTAGAAGTGGCGGAACCTGCGGTAAAATAGGAGATGACAAAGTCATCCACGCTCATGGTAAAAGCGATCAGGGCGCCGGATACGATACCGGGCTTGATCTCCGGCAGGATCACCTTCCAGAAGGCCTGCATCCAGGTGCAGCCCAGATCCTGGGCAGCATCCACCAGGTTCCGATCCATCTGCCGGAGCTTGGGACCGACGGACAGGATCACATAGGGGATGTTAAAGGAGATGTGGGCCAGAAGCAGGGTACCGAAGCCCAGATTCAGCCGGGTAGGGAGGTAGACAAGGCTCTGGATGCTGTTGATCCAGGAGGCAAAATCTCCCCACAGGTTGAAAAAGGCCACAAAGAACAGACACAAGGAGACACCGGTGACGATATCCGCATTCATCATAGGAATGCTGTTCACCGTCATCAGAGGTTCCCGTACCCGCCGGCGCATACTGTAAAAGCCGATGGCCGCGAAGGTTCCGGCGATGGTGGAAATGACGGTGGCGAGAAGGGATACCAGCAGGGTAGTGTATACGCTCTGCATGATCAGACGATCCCGGAACAGTTCACCGTACCACTTGAGGGAAAACCCTTTCCATACCACGCTGCTCTCTCCAGCATTGAAGGAAAAGATGATCAGCAGGAAAATGGGAGCATAGAGGAACAGAAATACCAGGGCCATAAAGACCCGGTTGAGACTACGGTGTTTCATAGCATCACCGCCTGTTCTTCACCCTCGCCGAAGTGGTTCATGACCCACATACATACGACGACGATGACCATCATCACCATGGCGATGGCAGCCCCCAGGTGGGGGTTATACGCTCCGCCGGTGAACTGCAGTTCAATGAGGTCGCCCAGAAGCATCTGGTTACCGCCTCCCAGCAGACGGGAAATGGCGAAGGTGGAAACAGAAGGGACGAACACCATGGTAATACCAGAAAGGACACCGGGGAGGCTCAGAGGGAAGATGACCTTGCGGAACACGACCAGGGAGTTGGCGCCCAGGTCATGAGCAGCCTCTATCAGGGAGTGATCCAGCTTGACGATGACAGAGTATATCGGCAAGATCATGAACGGCAGATAGTTATACACCATGCCCAGCACCACTGCGCCGGAGGTGCCCATCATCTGGAAATAGGTAATGGGTACATAGGCGCTGGGGTCTGCGGCAAAGTGGATAGCGATACTGTTGTAGAGATCGATGAGGCCGATAGCCCGGAAAAACTGGTTGAGCAGGCCGTTATTCTCCAGAATGGACATCCAGGAATAGGTCCGCAGCAGGAAGTTGATCCACATGGGCAGCATGATGAGCACCATGGCGATCCGCTGAAACCGGGGTCCCTCTTTGGCGATCATATAGGAGATAGGATACCCAATCAGAAGGCAGACCAAAGTGGCAATCAAGGCCAGCTTGAAGGAGCGGGTAAAGACCACGGTGTAGCTGCCCATGCTGGTAAAGTTGTCTAGGGTAAAGGAGCCCAGGGAGCCGTCGGTGGTGCCGGTGGTAAAGGCGTAGACCACCATGATGATAATGGGGATCACCACCAGGAAGGCCATCCAGACGATATAGGGGACGGCGAAGAGGGCGCGCTTATTCTTCATGGCCGTCCTCCCGAGGGCCGTCCTCCTCCTCCTCGTCCAGCATAGTTACGTCGTCCATCTCCTCATACTCTTCAGAGTAGGAGCTATAGTCGCCGAACATACCGGAATACTGGCTCTTGTGCATGATGTGGATGTCGTCGGGGTTGAGGATGATGCCGATGGTTTCCCCCTCGGGATGGTAGTCCGTTGTCTGGATCAGCCATTTGAAGCCCTTGAAATCCACGATGGTGTCGTAATGGACGCCTTTGAAGGTGACAGAAGTGACGGTGCCCCGCAGCTGTCCTTTTTCCGGGGGAACGATATCGATATCCTCCGGCCGGATGACCACATCCACCGGCTCCATGGGAGCAAAGCCCTTGTCCAGGCACTTGAACTTGCGGTTGAAGAACTCCACGACGTAGTCCTCGTGCATAATACCGTCCAGGATATTACTTTCACCGATGAAATCTGCCACGAAGGCGTTTTTCGGCTCGTTGTAGATGTCCTCCGGGGTACCGATCTGCTGGATCTTGCCCTGGTCCATGACCACGATGGTATCGCTCATGGCGAGGGCCTCCTCCTGGTCGTGGGTGACATAGATGAAGGTGATGCCCATCTGCTGCTGGATACGCTTGAGTTCGCTCTGCATATCCTTGCGCAGCCGCAGGTCCAGAGCGCCCAGAGGCTCGTCCAGCAGAAGGACCTTGGGCCGGTTCACCAGGGCGCGGGCAATGGCCACACGCTGCTGCTGTCCACCGGAGAGCTCATTGATGCGGCGGTTCTCAAAGCCCTTGAGGCTCACCACTTCCAGCATTTCCAAAACCCGCTCCCGGATCTCGTCCTGAGGGATGCGGACCTTGACTTTTTTCTTCTTGCCGTTTACCTCTTTTTCCTCAGTTCTGCCAATGCGCAGACCGAAGGCCACATTCTCAAATACATTGAGATGAGGGAAGAGAGCATAGCGCTGGAAAACGGTATTGACCTGTCGCAAATGGGGGGGAATATCATTCATCCTCACCCCGTCGAACAACACTTCACCAGAAGTGGGCGTGATAAAGCCGCCAATGATGCGCAAGGTAGTGGTCTTGCCGCAGCCACTGGGTCCGAGCAGTGTGAGGAATTCACTGTCATTGAAATATAGGTTCATGTTATCGAGAACAAGCTCGCCGTCAAACGCCATGCTGCAATTCACAAGGCGAATCAACTCTTTGGACATTTATCCTCCCCCATTCCCTTTTATCATTAAAGATGCATATACAGACAAATTTCTGCTTCAGGACGCAGAAAATTGCCTGTCCTTCCTGAGTACTTTTCCCCCGGAAAAACAGGCAAGCATACTATATATGTTTTATGTCGAAATGTCAATGAGATTATGGAAAAATCCAGAAGAAATTTCAGTATAATTTTTGTTTGAGTTGGAAAAAATAGATGATTTGCCTATAGAAGAAAGGGAGAAATGAAAGCAAAAGGGCAAACTCATTGCTGGTGATGGGACAGAGCGGGAGAAAGAGGGGAAAGAGACCGGGAAGAGTGGGAGGGATCTCGCTGGCCGGGAAGCTGGACCATGCTTTCCGGGCATTGGCCGGAAGCTGTTGTATCCGGGCCTGGTGCGGGCTCAAAAAAGGCATCATCCTGGAACTCTGTCATGGTATCCCAGTAGCGCTGAGGCATGTGGGTGCGGCGGAGTTTGGGGTTATGGCGTTCCCGGATCTCGATCGTATCATAAAACCGTTTCCATAGCCGCCGGTACTGGGCCTCTTCGGCAGAGGGAGCGGCCATTTTAAACTCTTCCAGCGGGAGAATAGCCCATTTGCCCGGCTGGTGGAGCAAGGCTTCCCGGTGAGTGCGGTCGTAGAGAAGGAATGTCTCATTATAAAAGCGGCTGCAGAAGTGGTGCCGCAGCAGGGGCAGGACACGGTTTTTGGGACGGATCTCTCCGGCCAGCATTCCCTCAAATTCCGAAAATCGGACAAAACCTTTGAGCAAATGTACCTCTCCATCCAGATGCCGTACCGCCTGAAGAAGAGGCAGCACGGCGTCGTCGCTGAGCTGCCGCAGGAGTGGTTTTCCCACATGGTACAGGGCACGTATAAAACGGTATAGGATCATTTCCCGATCCGGTGCGCAGGTGAGGAAGCCTTTGGCCACCAGCTCCTTGGCCCATGGGTCAATTTTCTCCAGACTGACCAGTATCCTTTGGGCGTGGCGCAGATCCGTTCCTACCCAGCGGGCAGGGAAGAGGGACTGGACCAGATGTGCCTCGTCCTGGAACTCTGAGGGACGTTCCCGATTCACATAGCTGTCAAAGACGCAGCAGAGGAACCCCTCGAAACTGCCGTCATAGCGGTAAATAACTTCCATGGTCTTGCACACCCTCCTACTTGATGCTTCCTCCCGGTTTAACGGTGTGGCGCATCGCTCTGCTACTTTCTGATGAGCGAAACGAAGTTTCGTGGAAAAATTCTTTTTGGTTCTTTTTCTTCTAAGAAAAAGAACGGAAAGTACAAGGATACAGAGTATGTCCTCACGCAGGATCAAACAGGCTCAGCTGTTCCCCCTCGCTGGCAGGCAGCGCAGAGCGCTCCAGAGCAGTGAGGCTTCGCAGAACGCTGTCCGGCCTGAGGCTGACGCCGTCCAGGACCCTGCCTTTGCAGGTTATAAAATACTGGGCCCGCTTCATGACCACACCCAGCTTCCTCAGATCCTCATGTTCCAGCTTCCTGGCCCGCCGGGCATAGAGAATACGGCGGGCAGAGACCACGCCGACCCCCGGTACCCGTAAAAGCTCCTCCCGGCTGGCAGTGTTGATCTCCACCGGGAAGAAGGCGGGATGTTTCAGGGCCCAGCTGCATTTAGGGTCCACCAACGGATTGAAGTTGGGATCGTCCTCGTCCAGCAGCTCCTCCGCCCGGAAACCATAAAACCGGAGGAGCCAGTCCGCCTGGTACAGGCGGTGCTCCCGCAGGAGAGGTGGTTTGGTATCCAGGGAGGGGAGAAGGGTATTTTCCACCACCGGCACATAGGCTGAATAGAACACCCGTTTGAGGCGGTACTTGTCGTAGAGCGCCTGGGTGAGGGACAGGATGTGCCGGTCACTGTCCGGTGTGGCACCGATGATCATCTGGGTGCTCTGGCCTGCCGGAGCAAAGCGGGGCGTATGACGGTACTTCACCAGCTCTTCCTTATTTTCTTTCAGCGTATGGGTGATCTGATTCATGGGACGGAAGATGGCTTTTCTGGTTTTATTGGGGGCCAGGGTCTGGAGCCCCTGCTCTGAGGGAAGTTCGATATTCACGCTGAGCCGGTCGGCCAGAAGGCCCAGCTGTGTTACCAATTCCGGAGACGTGCCTGGGATCGCCTTGGCGTGGATATACCCGTTGAAGCGGTAGTGGTTGCGCAGCAGGTCCAAACAGCGGATCATTCGCTCTGTGGTGTAATCGGGGCTCACCATCACCCCGGAGGAGAGGAACAGCCCTTCAATATAATTGCGCCGATAGAATTGGATGGTCAGATCAGCCAGTTCCTCCGGTGAGAAAACTGCCCGGCGGGTGTCATTGGAACAGCGGTTGACGCAGTATTTACAGTCATAGACACAGCAATTGGTCATGAGAACCTTCAGCAGCGTAACACAGCGGCCATCGGCGGAGAAGGTATGGCAGCAGCCAGCTATGGAGGAGGATGTATTTCCAATGTATCCAGCCCTGCTTCCCCGGCTGGCGCCGCTGGAGGTACAGGCGGCGTCATATTTGGCAGCGTCAGTCAGGATCGTCAGTTTTTCCATGACATCCACAGTGTGTCCTCCCCTCGAAACAAAACAAATGTTCTAAATAAAATATAAGGCAAGCAGAGAAGAAAGTCAAGAGGCAAGAGCTGGAAATAAAATAGTATCCAGGGACTTTCCATAAAAAGCGGGAAGCGCACCGGACGAGCCGTCCGGTACGCTTCCCTTATAGAGAGAGGAGTATGTGCAAAATTAAGTAGTTGCCTCTATCAGATAATGCCCTGGATGGAGAGCACGATGTGGGCAATAGCTGCGGAACCCACATAGGTACCGATCATAACGAAGATAGCAACTACGATACCGCGCCATCCGATGGTCTTGAAGTCCACCCAGCTCTTACCCATGGATACGCCCGCGTAAGCCAGAACAGGGGTAACAGAGGGCAGAAGGCCGATCTTATTCACCTGCTCTGCCACATAGGCACCGGTGGGGCTGTAGGGCATAGCCAGCAGGATGCCGATCACAGTGATCCATACGACGGAAGGAACTTTGGGGACCAGCTTGGAGAGCGTAATGCCGGCGATGGCAATACCAAGCAGGATCAGCATGCCGGGCAGGCCTTCCAGAATGGACACATATACGTCGGGGTTGGCATCGGTAATGGTGTTGATGCAGTTGCCGATCAGACTGATGACCATGCAGATGGTGCAGATCAGAACATATTCTACAACAGTATCCAGCGTCAGTTTTTTCATCGTCAATCCTCCCATTAACCCTTCTTGGATCTATCCTTGCCGATAATGGGGCTGAGCTTTTTATACAGCCACTCGCACATCGGCAGTCCCAGGAACACAGTCATTATGATGCCGTCTGCCGTGGACAGCACGTTACTGGTGGCGGCATAGGCGGTGATCTGATCTGCCATTTCGGGGAAAGAAGCAGCCAGAGAAGCGCTGGACGCGGCCATCATACTACCACTGCCCACGCCGCAGGCCATGGCCAGAGCATAGGGGTGAAGGATACCGGAGACGCCCAGGAAGTTTGCCATAACACCCATGAAGATGGTGCCGACCAGGGTACCAACGATGTAAGTGGTCATAACACCGCGGCCCTCGGGGGAATTGAGGCCGTACTTGCTGGCGATCAGGCCCACGTTGGGCTCACGTCCGATGGAGTTGGTCATACCAATAGCTTCCCGCTTGAACCCGAGAAGAAGAGCGAAGGGGAGGGCCAGGATGATCGTACCCAGGTTACCGAACTCCTGGAGGATCAGAGCGGGACCGGCAGCAAAGATCTTGGGCAGCTCGATACCGCTGGTGATACTTACCTTGGCCAGGAAAACAGAGATACCAACTACTACGAAAGTATCAGAAACATTGGAAGCTTCATCCTTGACCCACTTGATGGGCTTGATCAGATAGATGATCAGGCCTGCCACCATGGCGAAGAGCATGGGGAGGAACAAAATGTTTCCCAGGGGAGTGGGAATGGTGATGGTGTTGATATACTCAAAAATCAAAGTGATTGCCAGAACTGTGAGGTGTAGAGGCCAGAATTTCAGGATCGTTTTTGCCTTTTCCATAAGTTCTCCTTCCTGCCCGGGGCACATACCCGGCTTTGTTTGTTATTGTGAGGGATCACTTCTGCATAGCGCGAATGCCCTCGAATACGGACATGGCGTATACGCCGGCGCCAATGGGGATGCAGCGGTCGTCTGCTTTGAAATGGGGGCTGTGCCAGGAGTAGACGCAGTCGTTCTCCTCATTGCGGGTGCCCAGCCAATAGAAGAAGCCCGGCACACCGGTCTGCAGATAAATGGAGAAGTCCTCGCCGCCGGTAGAGGGGATGGGGTCCACCGGTTCGGCCCCGGCAGCGCGGACAGCGCTGTCCGCCGCCTGGAAGAGGGCGGGATTGTTGGCGGTAACGGGAAGCTCATAGATGTATTCCAGCTCACCGCTGCACTCATACGCCTCACAGATGCTGTTGATGATGGCGTTGAGTCTGCGCTCCACCAGATGCTGGGTCTCCTCCTTGTAGCAGCGGACGGTACCGTACATCTTGACCGTATCAGGGCAGACGTTATTGGTAGTGCCTTCGCCGGCCCGTACGTTGCAGATGGAGACGACACAGGAATCGATAGGGCTCACATTACGGCTGACAATGGTCTGGGCAGCCTGGATAATGGCTGCGGCAGCCACGATGGGGTCCACGTTGCGCTGAGGAACGCCGCCATGTCCGCCTTTACCGGTGATGGTAATGTTGATGCGGTCCACGGAAGCCATCAGAGCACCGTTTTTCACCGCCATCGTGCCCAGGGGGATTTCGGGAGAGTTATGTATACCGAAAATGGCATCTACCTTGGGATTTTCCAGGCAGTTGAGGCCCATCAGCTTTTTGGCGCCCAGGTTTACCTCCTCGGCAGGCTGGAAGATGAACTTGACGCTGCCGTGGATGTCGTCTCTCAGAGCGGACAGGATTCTGGCCGCGCCCAGGAGTGAGCCGCAATGGGTATCATGTCCGCAGGCGTGCATATATCCAGGACGCTTGGAGGGATACTGACTGCTGGATTCCTCCATGACCGGCAGACCGTCGATATCGGCCCGCAGGGCAATGCAGGGGCCATCGCTGCTGCCGCGGAGGAGAGCAATAAAACCGGTCTCAAGACCGCTGTCCAAAATCTCGATGCCCAGGGACTCGACTTCCTTCTTCAGGAAAGCGGTGGTGTCATGTTCCTGAAAGCTCATCTCCGGATTCTCGTGCAGCCAATGGAAATCTTGGATCATCTTGGGGGCAAGCTCTTCCATCAGCTGCCGGACTTTTTGGCCTATTTCTACCAAACGGAACACCTCTCTTTGTAAGAATACGCATGAATGTGCAAAACTGATAATATAAAAATTCCTGCGTTGGTTTTATTATTTCATATTTCTATACATCGTGCTATTATTAATATTGATATGATATTCGCACATTTTGATATTTGTGGTATGATTTTGCCAGATTGTTGATGAAAAGACTTACAATTTTTGTTGTAAAACACATATAACATGGTCAAAAAGAGGAAAAAGCTGGTTTCTCGTTTTAAACATTTAGGGAATATAAATTTTGGCCATGCATAAAAAATAAAACTCTCCCCATGCCAAATAGCCGGTGGCATGGGGAGAATACAGAAAAAATATTTACTTTCTGATAAAAAGAATACCCAGGGTACCGGGACCGCAATGGCTGGAGATCGTGCAGCCTGCCCGGGTGATCAGGATCTCCTGGAACTGGGCGCAGTCCTCCACGGCTTTTCGCGCGGCGGCAATGGCGCTCTCCTCCACTCCGGAGTGCGTGATGAAGATCCGTGACAGGTCGAGGGTTTCAGGATGGGCCAGACGGTCCCTCACATACTGGTCGATGCATTTCTCGAAAGAGCCGCGATATTTTTTCCCTACCTGCATTTTTCCGCCTACCACTTCGATGCAGGGGCGCAGGTGAAGCAGATTGGCCCCCAGAGCAACGATGCTGGAGCAGCGGCCGCCTTTTTTCATGTAGTCCAGGCGGCTGAGAATGAAGCTTGCATCCACTTTGCCGGTAAAGACGTTGAGGGTGTTCACGATTTCCTGGGCGTCCATCCCGGATTCTGCCAGCTCCGCTGCCCGCAAGACCACATGTCCGTGGCCGGTGGAGAGATTTCGGGAATCCACCACATATACGTTGTCAAATTCCTGAGCGGCCAGAACAGCATTTTGGTAGCAGGAAGAAAATTCGGCGCTGATATTGAGGTGAATGACGGCGTCGTATTCCTTGCTGAGAACGGAAAAACGATCGGAGTAGTCGGCAATGTTCAAAGCAGAGGTGGTACAGATATCTCCGCCGGCGTCCACATGGGCATAGATGTCATCGGGAGTGATTTCCAGACCATCTCTGAGGCATTTGTCTCCCATGGAAATACACAGGGGAAATAGTTCAATATTGTGACGCTTCAGCTGCTCCGCCGACAGATCACATGTGCTGTCAGTTGTGATTTTGATGTTCATATCGATCATCCTTTCCTATATAAACCAGGCAAATAACGGGTTATCCCTCTGAGGCTGGTGTGATATTGAGCAATAGTTTGATGAATTGCGCGCGGTCCTCCGGAGAAAGTGGGCCCAGTGCTTCTTCCTGGAGACGGCAAGCGGCGTTTTGCACAGCGTCGATCACCGGCTCGGCCTGTTCGGTAAGAGTCAGACGCTGAAAACGCCGGTCTGATAGGTCCATTTCAGCGGTCAGCAGTCCTCGTGTGACCAACTTGAGGACATTACCGGAGACGGAAGCCTTTGACATACCGCAGTGGAAGGCTACATCTTTGGCGGTATCCGACTGCGGCGAACAGGAAAGAAACAGGAGGATACGGACCTCCGGAGGGGAGATTTGCCAGCTTGCAGCCGTTTCATTCAGCAGCTGGTCCAGCAGCCGGGAAGTGCGGCTTAGAAATTGCAGCAGCGCCAAGGTGCCGCTGTCCACATGTCTCACCCCCAATAGTTAAAAACAGAACAGTTCAAAAATGAACTGATAGTATCTATACCATAGAGACCTGGACTTGTCAAGGGAAAATTCCCCCGGAGCTGGCTGGCGAAAGGGAGGAAGTGAGCAGAAAAAGGCCTGCTGCCTTGGGAATGGCAGCAGGCCTTTTTTATATTACTGAACTTACAGCAGGAAGGACAGCGGGACAAGGATCAGCAGTCCCACTACATTCACGAGGGTAAATACTGCCAGGTACCGGCCTGATTTGGCCTCGGGCAGGGCAGCATAGAACTTGAAGGAGATAAGGCTGGCCAGAGAGGCGATCAAGGTCCCCATGCCTCCCAGATTGGTCCCCACCAGAAGGCCGTGCCAGTCATCCGTAAAACCGGCCAGGAGCACAGCGGCAGGCACGTTGCTGATGACCTGGCTGGCCAGGATGGAGGAGAGAACGGCGCTGCGGTCCAGAAGGGCCTCCAGGAACGTTTTTACCTGTTCGATAGCGCCGATGTTTCCTGCAAAGACAAAGAAGCATACAAAGGTCAGCAGGAGAAAATAGTCCACTCTTTTAAGGATCTTCCGGTCTGTGATCAGCAGAAGGACAGCTACAATGACAGTAAGGATACCATAGTGGAGCACCCGGAACACAGACAGCAGACACAGAAGGAACAAAACCACATAGAGGATCAGCTGACGTTTTCCTGTAATGGTGCACCGCTGGGTAAAGTCCACCTGGATAGCGTCTTTTGGAAAGATCAGTGAGGAGGCCAAAAGACCGCAAAGGCTCAGCAGCGTGAGGGGGACCATGACACCGAAAAAGCTTCCGGCATCCAGGCTGTAAGAGGCATAGAGGAACAGATTTTGCGGGTTGCCCACAGGGGTGGCCATGCTGCCCAGGTTAGCGGCCACAGTCTGCAGCACGATAACGGGGATCAGATATTCTGTGCGTCCGATGGTCTGCAGCACCAGGATGGCGAAGGGGACAAAGGTGATGAGAGAGACATCGTTGGTCACCAGCATGGAAGTAAAAAAGGGCAGCAGTACCAGCAGAAGAGCAACCATGCGGAAGCTGCGTTTGCCGGACAGCAGGCGCTGGGCCATCAAAGAAAAAAGCTGGCAGGACTGGAGCCCGGCCACCACAGCCATCAGGCAGAACAGCAGACAAAGTACCCGCAGGTCCACATAGCCCAGATACGCGGCGCTGGGTGGCACGGCGATCATGGACAGAAGAGCGGCGGCGGCAGCAGCGCAGAGCACCGGCTCACGGCGGAGAAAGGAGAGGAACATAAAGCGGGACCTCCCATCAGGTCAAGAATCCCGTACATGATAGCACGATAGAGGGAAAAGTCAAGGGCATAGGGAAAAACCATGGGAAAAAGACAGGCTTTTTTGAGAAAATTTGTGGAACTTCTTACCAGGGCTTCACAGGACTCTAACTTTACTTCCCGGCAGGATTGGGGTATACTAACATCGTACACGATGATTGAAAGACAGAAAGGGTGTTCCTTTTATGAGAAAGACAAAGATTGTATGTACGATCGGTCCTTCCTGCGACAATGAGGAGACGCTGGAGCGGATGTGTTTGGCCGGGATGAATGTGGCGCGGCTGAATTTCTCCCACGGCACCCATCCGGAGCAGCAGGCAAAAATGGATCTTGTAAAGCGGGTCCGGGAAAAGCTGAAGCTTCCTATTGCCATCATGCTGGATACCAAGGGACCGGAGTATCGCATCCGTACCTTTGCCGACGGCAGTGTGGAACTGAAGGCGGGAGATCCGTTTACTTTTACCACGGAGCAGATCGTGGGCGATCAGCACCGAGTGGCGGTAAGCTATGCCGGACTGATGGGAGATCTTTCTGTAGGAGATAAGATCCTTCTGAATAACGGCCTGATGGTTTTTGTTGTGGAGGAGCTGACAGAGACAGAGGCCCACTGCCGGGTGCTGGTGGGCGGCACGCTGTCCAATAACAAGAGTATGAGCTTCCCCAATAAGGTCATGAGCCAGGTCTACCTCAGCGAGCAGGACAAGGCAGATCTGCTGCTGGGCGTGGAGAACGGGGTGGACTATATCGCCTGTTCCTTCGTCTCCTGCCGTCAGGATATCCTGGATGTGAAGGATTTCCTGGCCCAGCATACCAGCGAACCTATCGGTATTATCGCCAAGATCGAGAACCAGGCGGGCATCGACAACCTGGAGGAGATCTGTGCGGTCTGCGACGGCATCATGGTGGCCCGGGGAGACTTGGGTGTAGAGGTGCCTTTTGAGAAGCTGCCTGCCATCCAGAAGAAGCTCATCAACACTTGCCGCCGTATGGGCAAGCGCAGCATCACCGCTACAGAGATGCTGGAGTCCATGATCTACAATGCCCGGCCCACCCGTGCGGAGATCTCCGACGTGGCCAATGCGGTGTACGATGGTACCAGTGCGGTCATGCTCTCCGGAGAGACTGCTGCGGGCAAGTACCCGGTGGAGGCGGTGGAGACCATGGCCCGGATCGTGGAGAACACGGAGGAAGATATCAATTACGACCGTCGCTTCTGGAAGACGGAGTTTCCCATTCATAGCACGGTGGATGCTATTTCCCATGCCACCTGTGCCATGGCTATCGATATCCAGGCCAAGGCTATCGTGGCCTGCTCTCTGTCCGGAATGACGGTGCGTATGGTATCCCGGTTCCGGCCCCCGGTGACGATCCTGGGCCTGACCACCAACGAGCGTACCTGGCGGATGCTGGCCCTCAGCTGGGGCGTTACCCCGCTGATGTGTGAGGAGGTTCCCTCCAGTGATGTGCTGTTCTATACCGCCAAGAAGGTGGCCAAGGAGCATCTGGGACTTCAGCCCGGGGATGAGATCCTTATTACTGCCGGCCTTACCAACGGCAAGTCCGGTACCACGAACCTCCTGAAGGTGGAGAGCATCTGATATAGAGGGCGCTGCAGGGACGTCTGCGGCGGCCTAAGGCGCATAAAGTATGAAAAAGGAAGGATCAGGTTTTAGACCTGATCCTTCCTTTTTATTGCATGATCGCTACAGCGTAGGCCTATTGTTATATCAGGCAGGCAAGATGGTAGGCTGCCCGGTTGGCTTCCAGGACCCGTCCGGCGTGGAAGCTGTCGCCGATATTATGTACTTCAGGAGCCACCCGATGGACCTGCGCCTCCAGGAAAGGCTGCTCGTCGGCCCGGCCGCCCATAGCCAGTACCACCAGATCGGCACTGAGCTGATCCAGGTAGGCGTCGGCATCCAGCTTTTTAGCCAAAGGATTGGGAATATTTCTGGGCAGCAGCGGCTGCCAGGTATTGTAGGGATCGGGTACACCGGCGGATACGTTGCGCTCAATGTAGACAAGGCCGGTGTCAAAGCGCATGACCTTGGCGCAGTTGACCAGATCTACCCCGGCTTTTTCCAGATAGTGGATCAGATGCCCCCGGTTGGCGGTGCAGGTACCCTCCATGAAGTTGGGCAGCATTTCCACCACATGGACCTTGCGGCCCTTCTCGTAAGCCAGCCAGTAGGCGGTCTCGCAGCCCACCACGCCGCCGCCTACCACCACGATCCGCCGGGCGTCTCCCAGCAGCTCCGGATTCATCAGCAGCTCCACGGCCTGTACATGGGGGATCTTCTCAATGCCGGGGATAGCGGGCGTAGTCTCCCGGGTACCGTTGGCGAATACCACGGCGTCGTAGCCCTGGGCCTTGAGATAATTCGTATCGGCGAAGGTGTTAAGTTTTACAGTGATGTTGGATTGGGCGGCTACCTCCCGGCGCAGCCACTGGAGGTAGTTTGCAAAATCAAATTTGATCAGAGGCACGCTGCCTGGGATGACCTTTCCGCCCAGAGCGCCGCTCTTTTCCAGAATCTCTACTTTGTGACCTCTCTGCGCGGCGGTGAGGGCAAAGGTGATACCAGCGGGGCCTCCGCCTATAACGCCGATGCGTTTGGGGGTGTCTGCTTTTTCGGGCTGAGAGGGAAATACATCTTCGAAACCGGTGCGGGGATTTACGGCGCACTGGGGGTGGCCGCCCTCCACGAACTCATTGATACAGCCCTCCTGGCAGCCAATGCAGGGGCGGATGCGGTCCACCTGGCCGGCGTAGGCCTTGTTGCACCAGTCGGGATCTGCCAGCAGGGGGCGTCCCAGCATGATCATGTCGCACTTGCCTTCCCGCAGGGCCTGCTCCGCCAGATCGGGATAGCCAAGTTTACCCACCGCCACAATAGGCACCGGTACCCCGGCATTGGATAGGATATTCTTCTCGCCAAAGTAGGCTCTGGCCACCTGGGATACTTCCAGGAAGCAGCCGGCAGGCATGCCGGAGGGGGGGTGGGGAAGCCACCAGTTGTCATAGCAGCCCAAATCCACATCGAACAGATCTACGCCCGCCCGCACCAGGTTTTCCATATAGTCAAGAGTGTCTCCCACGGACCGGCCGTTCTGGAAGTGCTTGAGGGACCGGACCTGCTCCATCCGCTCCCCATAGGTCTCGTTGAGAGCCAATGACAGGTCGATGCGGTACATAATGGGGAAGTGGGGGCCGCAGCGCCGGCGGATCTCTTTGACCAGCTCCAGACCAAAGCGCTGCCAGCTGGTGTATTTGCCGGCTTTCCGGCGGTTGAAGGCTGGGCTGGTCATCTGATCCAGCAGGTAGCCCTCATGGCCGTGGAGATAGACGCCGTCCATGCCCATGGCCATGGCGTCGATGGCCGCCTGGCCGCCGTTTTTGATGATCTTGTCCAGAGCCATGTCGGACAGGGGGCGGCAGGGGACTTCCGGGATATAGAAGTTGGGATTAAAGGAGGCTGATACCGGGAGCTTGTGCTCATTGAGCAGACAGGTAGGTGCCCCGACCCGCCCAAGGCCCGGCGTCAGCTGAATGAAAATACGGCTGCCCCGGGCATGGACACCCTGGGCCAGGTCCCGCCAGCCGGCAAAGTTGGTGCGGGTGCCGTCGATCCGGGGGAAGTAGGAGCGGTTCTTCGGCTCTGTCACGGTGGGATCGATGCCGTGACTGATGGGGATGAGTCCGGTGGTGAGAAGTCCCACACCGCCGGCGGCCCGGGCGAAAAAGTACTGAAGCATTTTATCGTTGGGCCGACCGCTCTCCTCTGCCATCTGCAGATTGCCCATAGGGGCCATGACTACCCGGTTTTTGATGGTCAGGCGATTGATCCGAATGGGGGAGAAGAGCATGTCATAGGGATAAAGTGTACTGGTCATTCTTGCCGTACCTCCCGGGCGGTTTTCGCAGTCTCCTTGTACCCAATTACCGTAGCTATCTACCAATTTCTGGATTAAATTGTCCTTTTTCAAATGATTTCCTCCCTTTCCCATTGCAGGGCGCGTCCACTATCCACTCTGTTTCACTTTTTGTATTATGGTTAATTTTAACATATTATAAGAGGTTAAGCAATAAATAATAGAACAAAACATCCAATATTTTCTTGCAATGAACCATAGGGGATGGTAAAATAAACATGTGATTTTGCGCTGCTGCCGGAGAAAGAATGGAAAAAATGCCCTTGGTGCAGTGCAGGGAAGGAGGAGAGAAAGCCGGTGGAGCATCAGACCAGGATCATCGCTGTGGCAGGCAAAGGGGGCGTAGGGAAGACGTCTCTTTCCGCGGCTTTTGTGCGCCTGCTGACGGAGGCATATCCTGACAAACGGATTCTGGCCATTGACGCCGATCCGGCGGTAGGCCTGGCTACCGCACTGGGAGTAGAGGTACGGGAGACGTTGGACGACATCCGGAAGAGCATTGTGGCCAGTGTGGAAGACGGCGCGCCACGGGCGGCCATTGAACTGCTGGGGGAGGCCCGGTTCCGGATCTTGGACACGATGGTAGAGGATCGGGGCTTTGCCTTCCTTGCCATCGGGCGGCCGGAGGCGGCGGGGTGCTACTGCACGGTCAACGCTTATCTCAAGGAGGTCATTACCCTCCTTGCCAAGGACTTTGACTACGTGGTGGTGGACGGCGAGGCTGGCGTGGAGCAGATCAACCGGCGGGTGATGGAAAAGGTGACCCATCTGGTCCTGGTGACAGACCCCAGCCGCCGGGGCACCCAGGTGATCTCCACCATCCAACGGGTAGCGGAGGAGCTGGTGATGTACCAGCGCTGCGGTGCGGTGATCAACCGTATGGAGGACCCGTCCATGGCCCAGTATGTGGAGCTGGGAGATATGGAGTTGCTGGCCTGTATCCCGGCGGACAAGGATCAGGCGGACAACGATATCCGCGGCATGAGCGTATTCAATCTGCCGCCTGCGGCGGCTGTCCTGCGAGGTGCGGAGGCATGCCTGATGAATCTGGGCATCCTGTGTCCTGAGGAGGAGAAAGGGAAAGAGGTGTGATCGTTGAAGGACCTGAAGCATCTGATCTACTTTGAAAAGCTGCTGGAAAACAGCAACAACGAGCTGATCCAGCAGGCCAAGAGCGAAGGAAAGCTGGCGGTGGGCTATACCTGCTTCCACATGCCGGAGGTGCTGCTGAATCTGGACAAGTGTTTTTCTGTCCGGCTGCGGGCGCCCAAGACCGGTTCCATGGACATTGCCACCTATTACATGTCCAACTACACCTGTGAATACTGCCGGGCCCTGCTGGAGCGGGCCATCGAGGGAGGCTTCAACTTCCTGGACGCTCTGGCGGGGGTAGATGCCTGTGCGGAAATGAACCGCTGCATGGAGAATATTGAGCTGGTAGCGGATCTGCCGGGAGAGAAATTTTTCGTTACCCATGCGGATATCCCCTATAAAGTGGAGGATTTCACCGTCAAGCACTATGTGACCCAGATCAAAAACCGGGTTCTTGCCCGGCTCCATGAGGTCTATGGGGTGGACATCTCAGAGGAGTCCATCCGTCGGGCGGTGGATGAGCACAACCGGGTCTGCCGGATTATTACGGAGATCGGGGAGTACCGTAAGCTTCCCAATCCGCCTATCACCGGCTATGAGTTCCATGTGCTGAATATGGTGACCTACTGCTGTCCCAAATATCTGATCGTGGATCAGCTTCAGGAGACTCTGGAGGAGATCCGTACCCGCCAGGTGGACACCAAGCCCTGGTTCCGGGCGCGGGTAGCTATTGTGGGCAGTGAGATCGACGATCTGGACATGACGAAGCTGATCGAGGATGCGGGCGCCCTGATCGTGGCGGACCGGTTCTGCTTCGGCTCCTTCCCGGGACGGGAGGTCATCGGCCTGAACGATCACGAGGACGCGCTGACCCAGGTCTGCCGCCATTATCTCAAAGTATCCGAGTGCCCCCGGTTCATGAGCGACGAAAAGATCCATCAGCGGCGGGAGACAGCGGACCGGCTGGCCCGGGAATACGGTGCAGAGGGTATTATTTACGAGCAGATCAAGTTCTGCGATTTCTGGGGCTTTGAGCGGGCATTGGCCAGCCACATCCAGGCGGAGGAGTATGGCCACCCGGTGCTGTCCATCGACCGGCCCTATAATGCCAGGACCTCCGGCCAGCTCCGGACCCGGATGCAGGCCTTTGTGGAGTCCCTGGAGATCAAGCGTATCCAGAAGAAGAAGCAAGGAGGGGAGAGGACATGCTGAAAGCCAACCTGAAATGGGCAAAGAAGAACCTGCCCCGGGATCTGAAGATCTGGAAAGAGCTGATCTCCGAGGTGGATTGGAAGGACGCGGGCAAGAGCGCCCTGGAGAATCTGAAGGCCACCAAAGACCGCATCGTGGATGATGTGAAGGCGGTGGCCGCCATGACGCCGGAGGAGCGCAAGGACCGTCTCATCAACGGCGAAAAGCACCTGGGCAAGCTGTACCGGAAAGGACAGATGGCGTTTGTCCGCCGGGAGTGGCGAGGCGTGGAGAGTACTGCCCGGGACTTTGTTGGCTGGCTGGGCGTATGGGCAGAGATGTCAAAGATGGTCATGAAGGACCCTGTCTCCATTGCGGAGGGCCTTTTTGAGTACCGGTGGCTCAGCTCCTATCTGTCTCTTCCTGCCTTTGTAGACCGCAATACCATGGGTATGCGGGGGCCCCACCTGACCATGGCCCATGATTTATTCCGTCCGGTGCTGCGCTACGGCGCCGACAGCATCGCCACGCTGCTGATGGCTGATGAGCGTATCGGCTGCAATCCCAAGCTGCGTAAGAAGCTTTTGATGTTCGACGAGATGACCATGAGCCAGATGATGGCGGGTTTCCCCAACCTGATCGGTATTCCTTATCAGCTGATGCCGGTGTTCATGGTGTCGGAGATCGACCAGCTGGTGTGCGTTCCCTACATAGACGCGGTGGAGAGCTACGGCCTGCCGGCGGATACCTGCCCGGTGCCCACCAGCGAAAGCGGCGCGGCTATTATCGACGCGCTGCCCCACTGCGGCCTGGGCTTCATCTCCACCTCTACTCCCTGCGACGGCTCCACTATGGCCACCTCCTATCAGGACCGCCGCTTCAAGCTGCCTACCTATCCGCTGACTTTGCCGGTGCGCTATGACGACGAGGACACGGTGGAGTGCGGTGCGGAGGACATGAAGCGGTGCATCAAGTGGGTGGAGGAGCTTACCGGAGAGAAGTGGGACTGGGATCACTACTTCACTGTCATCCGGCGGTTCAACGATCAGACCCGGTATGAGATGGAGAAGTGGGAGGTCAACAAGACCCCCTATCCCCAGGTCATCGGTCCTGCGTACGAGCTGTTCCGCAAGTGGAACTACGAGATGGACGGCGGCTTGGACCCCCGCGTGATGAAGACTTTCCACAAGGTCAACCGGGCTATGCTCCAGGCCTATGAGAAGAAGATGAACCCCTACCGGGCACCGATCCGGCACCGGGCCATTGTGTGGAGCTGTCCCGCCCACTACTATGCCAACTTCTCCAACTGGCTGCAGAATGCCTGGGGCATCGGCGTGCTGGTGGAGATGGAGAGCCTGAACTTCACCAAGATGCTCAACACGGAGGACAAGGAGGAGGCCATCCGGGATCTGGCCCGGCTCTACGAGCGCATGGTCATGCGCAAGCACACCAACGGCGGCTATGTCCATGTGTTGGATGAGCTGTGGAAGCAGGTGGAGGAGTTCAACGTAGAGATCGTCATTATGTATCAGCATGTGTGCTGCAAGACCATGGCGGGACTCCAGGGCCTCTTTGATGAGCAGGCCCGCCAGCGGGGGATCCACATGATCTGGGTGGAACACGACCTGATGGATCCCCGGACGGTATCCCGCCGGGATATGCGCACCAAGGTGAACAACTACATGATGAATGTGTTCCAGGAGGAGCCTCTTGATCCCTCTCTGGTAGACTTTGAAGATGATGTGACCTGGTAAGGCCTGAGATCGTGAAGGAGTGAGAAAGCATGAAATATTTTGGCGGCTGTGATGTAGGTTCCACCTATACCAAATGTGTGATTCTGGATGAAAACGGGAAAATGGTGGCCAATACCACCATCCGCAGCAAGATCAATTCCGAGGTATCTGCCACCATGGCTATGGAGGAGACGGTGGCCCAGGTGCCGGAGCTTCAAAGCGCCAAGGATCTGACCTATCTTATCGGTACCGGCTATGGCCGCAATAAGGTGCCCTTTGCCGATGAGAATATCTCTGAGATCTCCTGCCATGCCATGGGTGTCCATGTGACCAACCCCGCCGTAAAGGCCATCATCGATATCGGCGGCCAGGACGTGAAGGGTATTTCCATCGACACTGACGGCACGGTGAAGAACTTTGCCATGAACGACAAATGCGCCGCCGGTACCGGCCGGTTCTACGAGGCTATGGCCAACGCCTTTGAGATGACCCTGCCGGAGTTCTCTCAGCTGTCCCTGACGGCCAAGAACGTTATTCCTATCACTGCCCAGTGCACGGTGTTTGCTGAGAGCGAGGTCATTACCCTGGTGGGCGAGGGGAAGCCCATGGACGAGATCGCCGCGGGTATCCAGATGGCAGTGGCCAAGCGCTGTTTTGTCATGAGCAAGAAGGCGGGAGCTACCGACAGCATCACCCTCACCGGCGGCTGCGCCAAGAACGCGGGCCTGAAGAAGGCCATTGAGCATGTGCTGAAGCTGAAGGTCATCGATCTGGACATCGATCCCCAGCTGATGGGCGCTCTGGGAGCGGCGGAGTATGCACGGCAGAAGGGCCTTGCCAAAGAGGAGTGAGATCATGAAACTACTGCTAAAAGTCATAGGAAAACTGATCAAATGGTCGGCTATCCTTTTTGGGGTGCTGTTTACCATTTACATGCTGAACCTGGACATGAAGCTGGTGGGCTGGCTGTATAAGTGGCTCAACAAGTTCCATGACCGGCGGGACGGCGAACGGGATGTGGCCTTCTGATGGAGCTGTATAATGAGCTGATCCGGGAGACGGAGGGCTTGCTGGAAGGCAAGCCCTTCCGGCGCTGGGACTATGAGGCTGGTATGTCCTGGCCGGATACAGGGGAGAGTGAGCTGGTGCTGATGCGGGATGCCGCCTATGAGTTAGGCGGCGACGGAAAGCCGGCGGTGCACTTCACCTGTGTTACCACCAGCCCGGCCTTGGTGGAGCGGGATGAGATCCTGCTGTGGGGCCCGGATCTCCGTGAGCTGCGGGGAGATACTCCCTATGCCCGTATTGCCCTGTTGCGGGTGGGGGACATCGAAAGCGATGACGGGGATGACACTGTGGCCTACAACGCCATTAAGGATATGGAGTTTGTCCGTTACCATGTGTTTCCCCGGGGCTATATGCTGCGGTTCTCTGCCGAGAGTGGTCGGGAGCAGGTGCGGGTCAGCAAAACCGTCTTGCAGGATGGAATCAGTTTTCAAAAGGTGGGCTGTGACTTTATCCGCTGCTACCGGAAGAATCCCAATGTCTTGGCGGTGAAGCTGATTTTTATTACCGCACCGGATGGTCCCTATCGGGCCCTGGCAGACTGCGGCCGCCGCTCCACGGAGATCACCCGCACCCTGTGTACCATCCTGGACGGCCTGCCCATGGATTGCTCTGCCTGCCATCTCAAACCGGTGTGCGACGAGGTAGAGGGCATGCGGGAGCTCCACTTCGGAAGATCGGGCGGAAAGAACTGACCTTAGTGGTAAATTGCCCGATTCTTCTTTTAAAATGAAGGCGTGTATTGGCATATTACTTGACAGAAGAACAATGAAAAAGTCCCCTGGGTCACAAGGCCCAGGGGACTTTTTTATGAAGAATGTGTCTGCAGCGGGAGAAAACAGTGGCTACTGTTTGGCCTCTGCGTGGAGGATGTTGTCTCTTGCCCGCTCAACATGGCGCAAAGCCAGGGCTTCCGACAGAGCAACATCGTGATTGGTCAAGGCCTGAAAGATCTCCTTGTGCTCCTCGGTAGACTGCAGTGCCCGGGTCCGGTTGCTGACGGACAACTTGCGGTAACGTACCAGACGCTTGTGGATATTGGTCAGCTGCTTTTCCAGCATACGGCTGCCGCAGGCGGCATAAATCGCCCGGTGGAACAGGCCGTCGGATTCCTGAATCTTATCCGGAAGGTTCCGGGAGACATAGAAATCCTGCATGGTGATGACCTCGTCCAGACGGATCAGGACCTGAGAGGTGATCCTCTGACAGCACCTGGCGGTGGCCAATCCCTCCAGGCGCAGGCGGATCTCCAGCAGATCCAGCAGATCCTGGTGGGTAACACCCATAACCACGATGCTCTTTCCCTGACATTCCACCAGGTCGTCCTGTTCCAGGCGGCGCAGGGCCTCCCGTACGGGAGTACGGCTGACATGGAGCCTGTCAGATAATTTCAATTCTGTAAGGATATCACCGCGCTTATAAGCACCGGTCAGAATATCGTGCTCCACCTGCTCATAGACCACGTCGGCCAGAGATGTGGTTATTTTTCCTTCTGCCAAAGGATATCACCGCCTTAGTTGGAGAACCGGCCGGGAGCCAGCTCATTGAGCTTCTGCTCCAGCTCGTGGCGGGACATGCCGCTCTGACGGCCGTTATCATACAATTCATCTACCCAAGCCTTCAGCTGTGCTACCAGCGGGTCATTTTTGGCAATGGCGTCGCTGCCGGTAAGGCCATAGTTTTCGTTGATCCAGTAGGCGATGCCAGCCAAGCCGGAGGTTTTGCTGATCATGACGGAGGCAGGGCGATTCAGCAGGGTCTTGGTGTCAAAGATATTGTAAATTTCCTCGTCCTTCAGCAGGCCATCGGCGTGGATCCCTGCACGGGTGACATTGAAGTTGCGGCCCACAAAGGGAGCGGTGTCGGGGATGTCATAGCCGATGTCCTTGCGGAAGTATTCAGCGATATCGGTGATAGCGGTGGTATCCATGCCGTCCAGAGTACCCCGGAAGCCGGCATATTGGAAGACCATGGACTCCAGGGGGACGTTGCCGGTGCGCTCACCGATGCCCAGCAGAGTGCAGTTGACGGCGCTGGCGCCGTACATCCAGGCGTGGGCGGCGTTGGCGGTAGCCAGATGGAAATCATTGTGGCCGTGCCACTCCAGGCACTGGCTGGGGACGTCGGCGTAGTGCCGCAGGCCGTAGACAATACCGGGGACGCAGCGGGGCAGGGTAGAGCCGCCGTAGGGAACGCCCAGACCCAGTGTGTCACAGGCGCGGATCTTTACAGGAATACCGGCCTGACGGGAGAGATCCTGGAGAGCGTTGACAAAGGGTACCACAAAGCCGTAGAAGTCGGCTCGCGTGATATCTTCCAGGTGGCAGCGGGGGATGACACCTGCGTTAAAGGACTCTTTCACTGTGGCCAGGTAAGTGTCCATGGCCTGCTGACGAGTCATGTGGAGCTTCTTAAAGATGTGGTAGTCGGAGCAGCTGACCAGGATACCGGTCTCCTTGATGCCCATCTCAGCCACCAGCTTGAAGTCCTGAGGAGTGGCACGAATCCAGGAGGTGATCTCCGGGTAGCGCAGGCCCAATTCGCGGCAGCGGTCAAAGGCCTCCCGGTCCTTCTTGCTGTAGATAAAGAATTCCGACTGGCGGATAATACCCTTGGGGCCGGACAGGCGGCTCATCAGCTTATAAAGGGTAACGATCTGTTCTACAGAGAAGGGGTCCATGGATTGCTGACCATCGCGGAAAGTAGTATCGGTGATCCAGATATCTTCCGGCATGGCCATAGGTACACGGCGGTGGTTGAAAGCAATCTTGGGGGCCTCTTCATAATTGAACGCATCGCGGTAGAGAACAGGCTCTGCCACGTCCTGCAGCTGATATTTATAGGATTTCTGCTCCAACAGGTGAGAGGAATGAGAAAGCTCCAGCATGGTGCGCACCTCCTTGTATAATTGTATACAATTATACCGACAAAAACCAATTTGTCAAGCGATTTTGCAAGTCAAAATTATTTTCGTTGCAAATTGCAAAAATTGAGAAAAGCGGAGGAAAATAAAAAAATCAATAGTAAAACACAATTAAGAGAAAAATCTCTTATATTTTCGATTGTTTTATCAAAAAAGACAATTGATAGGAGAAGGAATATAAAAGAAAATATTTCGATAAAAACTTGAGCGTGCAAGAATTGAATCGAAATTTTTCTTTTTGCCTGATAAAGAGAGAAATTGGAAGGAAGATAAGAGGTGGGCCGGCGGTATGGGGCAGCCTGATATCAGTAACGCTGCGTAAGGGTGCGGAATATGCTGAGATAGTCTAATGAGGAAAGTTGGGATGCAGAATGTCCCGAAATGATCATTTTTGCCGTCGCTGCGGGTGTCCGCAGAATACATGCGGCTGTATATGCCGGGGCCCTACGGGTCCTACAGGTCCTGTTGGCCCGATGGGAATGGTGGGACGCCCCGGTCCCATGGGGCCGATAGGCCCCACGGGTTGCATGGGGGAAGCCGGGCCTACTGGCCCAACAGGAGAGAGAGGTCCTACTGGTATGGTGGGCCCTACTGGCCCTACCGGTCCGGCCGGACGCTCCGGAAGTGACGGCCCCGTCGGGGCTACCGGTCCTTCAGGGGAACAAGGACCTCCTGGCCCGGCTGGTCTCACCGGAGCCACCGGACCTACCGGTCCCACCGGCCCTCCTGGTCCAGCTGGACGTACTGGCGATGGCCCCACTGGCCCCACTGGCCCGATAGGTCCCATTGGTCTGACAGGAGAACCAGGTCCGACTGGGCCGACAGGTCCTACCGGAGCTGCTGGTCCCATAGGTCCAACCGGTCCGCCGGGCCCAGCCGGACGTACCGGAGAGGGTCCCACGGGCCCTACTGGCCCTGTAGGACCTATTGGTCTGACAGGGGAGCCGGGTCCCACCGGCCCTACCGGCTCCACTGGCCCTACTGGCCCCAGAGGACCGGCTGGCTTGCCTGGTCAAATCGGCCTCACTGGGGCTACTGGTCCTACCGGACCGACTGGACCGCAAGGACCTGCGGGGGCAGCGGGGGAGACAGGGCCAACCGGGGCATCCGGTGAAGCAGGACCGGCAGGGGCTACCGGTCCCACCGGTCCTGCAGGAGAGATACCGGACGATGTGTTTGCCTCTTTTATCAATACCCAATATGTGTTGGTACCGGGAAGTCCTATAGCGGTATTTCAGGATGCATCTGACCCAACAGGGAATATCGTGCTGACCAATCCCCAAACGATTTCCCTCACCGCAGGGTACTATCTGATATCCTATAAAGTTTCAGGACTGTTCCGGACGGCCAACTATATGCAGGTGACACCCGTATACAATGGGTCGGCCCACCTGGAAACAGGGATCTATTTTGCCACGAGCACAGATGGGTCCAGTGCCTGCGGCTCAGCGTACCTGGTTCTGCAGGCACCGTCGGATACCACTTTTTCTCTGAACTATTCGGGCTCGGCAAGCGCTATCGACGGGGAGATCAATATTACTATACTTAAGCTTCGGAGATCCATGTGATCCTTCCTACAAGGTAAGTGAAAAGCCGTCAGCCTGTAAAGGCTGACGGCTTTTTGTTTTAGACATTGCAAAGAAAATGCGATTCGTGGCCCTCTTTTACCCTTTGAATCAACGCACAGAGACCTCTTTGATGTTGAATTCCCGGCCGCTGAGCAGATCCTTGTCGAAACTGCCGCAGTCAGGGCAGTAGCCTTCGTTTTCCACCACGGGGAATTCCCGGCCGCAGACGCGGCAGCGGGCCACGGCGGGGATCGTTTCAATGACCAGCTTGGCTCCGGTAAACAGGGGACAGCGGTCTGCGGCGGCAGGAAAACAGGCCTCGAAGTAATGGGGCACCACTGAGGAAATCTCACCAATCTCCACTACCACTGTATCAATGGCGGTGATATCCTCCTCGGAGGACAGCGCTTCCTCCACCACCTTGGCCATTTGAAAAACCAGACCTAATTCATGCATGGGCCGGTGATCTCCTTTCCCAGGCGGGGCATTACGCCTTCTTGCCGCTGAAGGTGTCCTTTACGGAGCGAACAGCGATCTTACCCACACGCTTGACCATATTGGGCGTCATTTTCAGCGGGATCTGCTCGTAGGTGTTGTAGGTGACATTGTATTTCTTCACCAGGTGGATAGCGTCAAATTTGCACTTGGTGGTGCACTGGCCGCAGCCGATACACATCTCCTGGTCCAGCTCTACGGCGCCGCAGCCCAGGCAGCGTTCTGTCTCCTTCCGGATCTGTTCCTCCGTAAAAGTGAGGCGGCTGTCCTGGAAGCTGTCCTTAGGCAGCTCCCTGTGCTGTACCCGCTGGCGGGGCATCCGGTCAAAGCTCTCCAGATCGGCGGACTCCTTGTCCAGAGGTTTGTAGATCCGGCGGTCCCGGCCGGCAGTCATGCTCACGCCCTCCCATACATAGCGGTGAATGGAGATAGCACCCTGCTTGCCGGAGGCAATGGCATCGATGGCAAACTTAGGCCCGGTGCAGCAGTCGCCGCCTACAAACACGTCTGGCTGAGCGGTTTGCCATGTAAAGGAATCTGCCTTGGCGGTCTTTCCGCGGCCAAACTCTACGGCGCTGCCCTCCAGCAGATTGCCCCAGCGGATCTCCTGGCCGATGCTCAGCAGTACCCAGTCGGCATCCACGGTGATGGTGTCGGAATTGTCGTAAGCAGGGTCAAAGCGGTGATTGTCATCAAATACGGAGACACACCGGCGGAAAGTGACGGCTTTGATGCGGCCGTTTTCTACCACCAATTCTTTTGGGCCCCAGCTGTTGTGGATGGTGATGCCCTCTGCTTCCGCCTCCTGGATCTCCTCGTCCAGGGCGGGCATCTCTTTGCGGCTCTCCAGGCAATACATAGCGACGGATTCCGCCTGTTCCCGGACGGCGGCCCGGGCTACGTCGATGGCAACATTGCCGCCGCCGATCACCAGCACTTTGCCGTTTAGCGGCTGTCCCTTGCCCAGGTTGATAGAGCGCAGGAAGTCCACGCCGGTCATCACGCCGTCGGCGTCCTCGCCGGCAATCCCCAGAGATCTGCCGCCCTGGGCGCCGATGGCCACATAGAAGGCGGCAAAGCCCTCACGGCGCAGATCGTCCAGAGTGACATCCTTACCTACCTCCACGCCGGTGCGGAAGGTGACGCCCAGATCCCGGAGAATGTCAATTTCGGCCTGAATGATCTGCCGCTCCAGCCGGAAGGAGGGGATGCCCAGGGTCAGCATACCGCCCAGTACCTGCTCCTTCTCGAATACGGTCACATTGTAGCCGTCTACTGCCAGGAAGTAGGCACAGCTGAGACCAGCGGGGCCGGCGCCGATGACGGCAATAGACTTGCCGTAGTCGTGGGCCTTGGGAGGCACATAGCGGTTTTCTTCCTTTAGTTCCTGGTCGGCGATGAACTTCTTGATCTCATCCACCGCCACCGGCTCGTCTACATCGCCCCGGGTACAGGCACTCTCACAGCTTCTGGGGCAGATGCGGCCGCAGACGGCGGGGAAGGGGTTCTCCTTCTTGATAAGTTCCAGGGCCTCCCGATACCGGCCTTGGGAGGCCAGCTTGACATAGCCCTGAACTGCAATGTGGGCCGGGCAGGCGGCTTTGCAGGGGGAAGTCCCCTCATCGGTAACATTTTTCCGATTTTCCCGGTAGTTGACATTCCAGCGCTTCTCCGGCCAGACGTGGTCCCGGGGGGATATGGTCTCCGGCTTTTCCTCAGCCGGGTTTCCACAGAGCTTCTGCCCCAGCTTCAGAGCGTTGACGGGACAGTTCTCCACGCACTGGCCGCAGGCTACGCACTTGGTGCTGTCGGTTTCCGCCACATAGTTGGAGCGGACCATATCCGGGGCGTTGTAGTAGGCGGCGTTGCGGATGGCATAGCAGCCGCATCCGCAGCAGTTGCAGATGGCGTAGGTCTCCTCGCCGTCGATGTTGGGTACCGAGTGCATAAGGCCATTTTCCTCTGCCTTGCGGACGATCTCAAAGGCCTCCTCCCGGGTGATCTCCCGTGCCCGGCCGGTGCGGATGCAGTACTCCGCTCCAGCGTTGAGCTGCAGGCACATATCCTTCTCCAGGTGGCCGCAGCCCTCGCCCAGCAGCCGCCGGGAGGTGCGGCAGGAGCAGTCCGCTACAGCAAAACGGGTGCTTTTGTTGAGGATCGTGGCGATTTCCTCGTAGGGGACGCTGCGGCTGTCGCCGTCAATGGCGCTCTGAATAGGAATGACCCGCATAGGGGAAGCGCCCACTGGCAGCTTAGGAGAGAGAAGGCCGCCCCGCAGCCGGGCATACTCCTCGAAGCCTGCCGGAATTTCCGGGTGCTTTTCACACTGGGCCCGGTTGTTCATCATTTTTTCCATGACTCCGGGGACAAATACCGGCAGCTCAAAGACATCCACCCCATTTTCTGAGTGGAAGATACACACGCCGGCCTCTGCCAGCTGGTCCACCAGCCGCTTGGTCTCCTCCAGAGGCTTGCCGCAGCGCTTGGCGATCTTCTCCAGAGGCATGGGACCGCGCAGTTCCATGGCCAGGGCTACCTCCGCCATTTCATCGGTGACGACGCAGTTAAGTACTTTGTATTCCGGGGCATTTTCATCCAGGGTGATGAGCATGGCCACCGGGCCGCTGATCTTTCGCGCCAGCTTCAAAATGTTTTTCCTGACTGCCATAGGTTGCTCCCTCCTTGTATGTGTATGTTCGTCCGGATGATCTTGTTTATGACTGCTGCCACTGCCGTACCTGATCCTGGAGCCACTGGCACCATGGCTCGATCCCCTTGCCGGTCTTGGCCGAAATGGGGAAGATAGGGATACCAGGACGCAGAGCGTGGACCCGCTGAGTAAAGCGTTCCAAGTCAAAATCAAAGCAGGCCGCAGCGTCGATCTTGTTGACCAGCAGTACGTCAGCTACAGTGAACATCAGCGGGTACTTCAGCGGTTTGTCATCTCCTTCGGGAACGCTGAGAATCACCGCGTTTTTCACGGCGCCTGTGTCAAATTCCGCCGGGCACACCAGGTTTCCCACGTTTTCCAGGATCACCAGGTCCAATTGCGCCAAATCCAGTTCGTTGAGCCCCTGGCGGGTCATCTCCGCGTCCAGATGACACATCCCGCCGGTGTGGAGCTGGATCACCTTCGCACCGGTAGCGGAGACAGTCCTAGCATCTACATCGCTGTCAATATCAGCCTCCATGACGCCCACCCGCAATGTGTCCGACAGGCGGGGAATGGTCTGCATCAGTGTAGAGGTTTTGCCGCTGCCGGGGCTGCTCATCAGGTTCAGCAGAAAGGTTTTATTATCCTTCAGCTCCTGCCGCAAGGCATCTGCATCCCGGTCGTTGGCAGACAGAACCCCTTGCTTGATTTCGATGACTTTAAATTCCACAGACAATTCACCTCCGTAGAGAAGAAAATACTTGGTAAATACTTATTTATATTTTACCATTGGGTACCTTTCGCGTAAAGATAAACTTCCTGTACAGCAACCGAAAAACAGAGAAAAAAGCCCCGCCGCAACTTGCGGCGGGGCTTTACTGTGCAGCTTAGCAATAAAATGGACTAGGGGAGAAATCAGTGGATGCGGATTTTAAAGATAGCCTTTTTGATGGTGGCCGGAGCACCTACCTGTACAGCTGTGCGATGGGCGTCAGCGGGATAGCAGAGAAGAAAATCTCCGGCGTTAAGGACTACATGGCTGTTGGGTTCACCCTCCAAAGGGAGAAAGTCGTCCTTTTCTACGAATTCTTTCTGCTCCATATTGTCAATGAAATTTACATCGATCTGCTCGGGGCCACGGAGCATGAAATGCAGGTCCAGATATTGCCGGTGGGCCTCCCAGAACCGGTTTTCCGGAGTGGTGGTCTCATACTCCACGATGTTGACAAACAGTTCATCGCCGTCAATAGGATGGCTGCCCTTTTCATAACTGAGGAGGTCGTGCTCCCGGGCGTAGTCAAAGCACTTGCGGACATTTTCCTCCAGATACCCGAAGTCTTTCAGGTCGCGAATATTGCCAAATACCATAGTGGAAGCTCCTTTTCATCTGACAGTTAATTTTGAGGGGGAAAAGCCCCGCTCCTGCAGGGTGATCCGTACAGGGGCGAGGCTTCAAAGGATTACTTTCTGTAAATCGTGGTGTTGGGGTCGGGGACGCTGGTGTCCTTCTTTACAGCCCGCCAGATCATACTGGCAGGAATACCTACCACCAGGGACACAGCGATGGAGATAATGGAGTAAGACCAGATGGATACGGTACCGGCAGGCAGACCGTATTTGATATACACCATCACCGCAGAGGCTGCGATAAACGCCAGAGTAGCGCCGAAGGTATTGGCCACCTTGGTGAAAGCGCCCAGGATGAAGGTGCCGATCAGGATACCCAGAACCAGGCCCATAAAGCCGTTGAACCACTCGTAGGCGGAGGTGACGCCGCCGTTGGCCAGGACCATAGCCACCACGATGGAGAAGATACCTACCAGCAGGGAGACCCACTGACCGATCTTAGTCTGGGTCTCAAAGCTCAGCTTCTTCTTGGACAGGCGTTCCTGGATATCCAGGGTCCAGCTGGAGGCCACGGAGTTAAGACCGGTGGACAAAGTGGACTGCGCGGCCGCGTAAATGGCAGCCAGCAGCAGGCCGGTGATACCCACAGGCAGCTCGAAAGCGATCCAGGAGGCAAAGATCTGGTCCTGCTGAGCAGCGGGAGGCAGAGGATTGCCCTGTGTCTGGTAGAAGGCGTAAAGGCCGGTACCAATGAAATAGAACACCGTGGCAATGAAGATGGAGAGGCAGCCATTGGCCAGCATCATCTTGTTGAGCTTTTTGGTATCGGTAGTAGTGGTAAAGCGCTGTACGATATCCTGGGAGGATACATAGGAACCCATGGTGTTGAAGCCGGCGCCTACGATCAGCAGGAACACGCTGTCGCGGAGGATGTTGGCATCAAAGATGGGCTGATCCTCTGCCAGGAACTTGTGGTTGTTGGCAAATTCATTGAAGATGGCACCGAAGCCGCCGTCCAGATGGGAGACCAGGAAGATCAGACCGAAGGTGACGCCGATCAGCAGCACGGAGCCCTGGATGAAGTCGGTCCACAGCACGGACTTCAGACCGCCGGTGTAGGAGTAGATGATGGCGATGACGCCCATGATGATAATGAGGATGTTGACGTTGATCCCCATCAGGGCAGACAGGACCATACAGGGCAGGTACATGATAATGGACATGCGGCCAATCTGGTAGATGATGAACATCACCGCGCCCAGCACCCGCAGGAACTTACTGTTGAAGCGCAGTTCCAGGTAGTGGTAAGCGGTGTCAATGTCCAGCTTGCTGTAGATGGGCAGGAAAAAGCGGATGGTCAGGGGAATTGCCAGCAGCATACCCAGCTGAGCAAACCACATGATCCAGGTGCCGGCGTAGGAGTTGCCGGCCAGGGACAGGAAGGAGATAGGGCTCAGAAGCGTGGCGAAAATAGATACCGAGGTGACCCACCAGGGTACAGTGCCATCACCTTTGAAATATTCTTTTCCCTTCATTTCCTTTTTGGCGAAGTGCAGACCGGCAAACAATACCGCCAGCAGATAGACGATCAGCACAGCCAGATCGATGTAAGTAAAACCTTGCATGCCTTGCATGAATTGTTCACTCCCTCTCTTCATTTTTATATTAACCGGACCGTTGCCGGCAGGGGACATAGGGTGCTCTATCAATAAAAATTTTGATTGTTTTTACTGCCATCTTCGAAAAAAGGAACAGCGTTGCTTGCTGGAAGAAGGCAGCGGTTCTTTATTATGCGGTTTTGGGGGGAGAGATAAACAGGGAACAGCAATTTTATCCATGTTCAGACGGCGTTTGCCCGTTGTGATGTTAAAGAAAAACGGCAAATTATTTAACGGTTATTTTATTTAAGTTGTACAAATCTTTATTAAATTATAACACAAAAAATACGGAAAGCAACTGCTAACTTGAAAAAATGATAAAAGACTGTGAAAAAATGGAAGAAATTCTGGAGAAAGTTCAAGGAAACGGGCGGAGAGAAAAGAAAACAAAACAAATTCACGCAATCGAAAAAATTTTTTCTTTTTCGCGAACATGCGAATAACTGGATTTCCCTGTCTGAAAAGGAAATGAAAAAGTAAAGGCCAACGGAGCACAGCGTTAAGAAATGATCCGCAGACCAGGTCAATCACTTGAAGGGCATGCGGAGGAAACGCCTGTCAGCTGTGGACATGGGGGGATCCGGCTGAGGCGGAAAAGTACAGGCGCCGGTACTCGTTGGGGAGTACCAGCGCCTGTGTTTTTGCGTATGTATTTGTACCCCATACCATGGAATTGTGGTGGGTCACGGATGCATCAGACGTTTGAGCTCTTCTACAAAAGCCTCCTCCACTGCGGTGAGCTTGTGTTGGTTCATATGGATCAGGACACAGTCCATTTTCACCTCTGGGTTGGCGATAGGGACGAAGCAGATCCCGCGGGTACAGTCGGAATTCAATCCCAACTGAAGCCCTATGTAGTAAGAATCCGTTGATCGCAGGAAGTCATATAAAGCGGCCCGGTCGCTGATCAGGATTCTCCGCGCAGTTGTACGGTAGTCGTAGTTATTGACACCGGAGCAGTAATTGGTGGGAACCACGTCGCTCTGGGCCATGGTGGCGTGAGGGAATTCCAGCAGCTGTACAGGCGTCACAAACTTTTCTTTGGCCAGGGGGTGCTGTTGACCGAAAAAGGCGCAGGCCTGCTGCGTATCAAGGATCGTATAGGAAAAGTCGTGGCTCATGGCTGTTGCGCGCCAGTAATCCCGCTTGTCCGAGGGGGTAATGAGGATGCCTAGATTGAAAAGACCATCATAGACATGGGCAATGACTTCCTCAGTAGACCCCTCCTCAAAACAGACGTTCTGGAAGGCCTGGCTGGTATTTCGGTTACATAGATTGATCACAGCCCGACAGGCCACGGCATAGCGTACAGAGGAGACGCTCAGATGAAAAATATCTGGTTTGTATCCGGTAAATTACAACTCTTCCAGGTGCTTGTATTGGGCTTCCAGTCGGCTGGCATGTTTCAGGAACTCCTCGCCCTGGTGGGTGGTGGATATGCCGGAGCTGGAGCGCTCAAATATTTTGATGCCGATTTCTTCTTCCAGCTCCTTGATGCCGCGGCTGAGGGATGACTGAGAGATATACAGTTGTTTGGCGGCGCGGTTGATAGAGCCGCACCGGCTGATTTCCAAAGCATACCGAATGTAATTGATGTTCATATCACTGAAACCTCCGCATGATTCACCAGATACCTTGCTATGCTGCTTCGAGATAGCGAATATAATGTCAGTGCATACCTGCAATTTCACGGTTTGTGATAAAAACGAAAGAAAACGCTTTAAATATCTGGACGTTACGGCACAATGCCGACTTCCACCCATTTTCACTCTTCAGTATAGTACCTGATCCGACAAAAATGCAAGAGGATAGTCATATTTGAGCTATGCACAAATTAGATAATCTGTATTAAAAATTGGGATTACCCTTTTGAAGAGACACTGCGATATAGTAAGTGACAAAGAAAGACTGGTCTTTTCCTTTCCTCATTTCAGACAAGCCGGATCAAGGAACATTCTCAGATGCCGGCGACTTCACATGACCTACCAGTATACCGGAAGAACGGCATCCTGGAGAGACGTCTCCGGAGAAGAGCCGCTGCCGGTCGAATTGTAAATAGGGAGGCTTCTGCATGTATGACATTCTGATTAAGAACGGGAAGATCATCGATGGACAAAACTCCGCGCCCTATTTTGCGGATGTGGCCATTCAGGGGGATGAGATCGTAAAGATCGGTAAGATCGACGAGCCGGCAGGCCGGGTTATCGACGCGGCGGGAAAGATCGTGACGCCGGGCTTTATTGATATCCATTGCCATTCGGATGCGATCGTATTCCATGACGCCAAGAATCCGCTGCGGCTTCGGCAGGGCTTTACCACAGAGGTCATCGGTAACTGCGGCATATCTGCGGCTCCGGTAAATCCCAAGAACCTGGATCTGCTGAGTAAATATTGTAATCCCTTCTATTCCAATGTCCCCGTCCCATACAACTGGCAGTCTTACGGGGAGTATCTGGATGAGGTGGAGGCCCATCACCCTATGCTGAATACTGCCGGCCTGGTAGGTCACGGTACGCTGCGTATTGCAGTTTCCGGCTTTGAGGCTCGGCAGCTGACGCCGGAAGAGCAGGAGCAGATGGACGATCTGATGCGCCGCAGCTTGGAGGAAGGTGCCTTTGGCTTGTCCTCCGGTCTGATTTATCCTCCCGGAGTCTTTGCCAACCAGGAGGAGATGCGCCATCTTGCCAGAGTGGTAGAGGCACACCATGGCATCTATACCTCTCACATGCGCAGTGAGAGTTCCGAGCTGGTAGAGGCGGTTCAGGAGATCATCGCTATTGCAGAGGAAACCGGTGTCAGCGTGGAGATCTCCCACCATAAAGCCCAGGGCGTTCAGAACAAGGGAAAGACAAAGGAGACACTGCGCCTCATCCGTGAGGCCAATGAGCGGGGTGCCAACATCAACTGTGATGTGTACCCCTATGATGCAGCTAGTACGCAGTTCAGTGCCTGCCTGCCGCCGTGGGCCTTGGAAGGCGGCGTGGACCGTCTGGTAGCCCGCGTGTCTGACCCGGAGACCCGGGCAAAGATCATTGCGGACATTAAAAATGAGCATCCTACCTATGAGAATTTCTTCCAGTATGCCGGTTCCTGGGATCGGGTACTGATCAATGAGTGTAAGGTAAAAGCCTATGAGGGCAAAACCGTCCTGCAAATTGCCCGGGAAAACAATGAGGACCCCTACGAGATGGCTCTGGACATCATCAAGAACAGCGAAAACAATGTGATGATGATCGTGTTCACCATGGACGAAGAGGATATCTCCCGTGTGCTGCAGGACCCCAATTCTATCGTATGTACCGATGGCTTCCCGGGCCTTGGACCCTATCATCCCCGGTATACAGCTGCCTTTACAAGAGTGCTGGAGAAGTATGTGAGAGAGGAGAACCTCCTCTCGCTCCAGCAGGCCATCTACAAGATGACCGGCATGCCTGCGGAAAAGCTGGGCCTGCGGGACCGTGGCCGTATTGCAGAAGGCATGAAGGCAGACGTTCTGGTGCTGGACATGTCCCGCATCCACGATAATGCTGACTATCAGAACTACAATGCCTGCTCGGATGGTATTGATTATGTACTGATCAACGGCCATATTGCGGTGGACGACGGCCAGTTCCATCCGATCTGTGTGGGACGTGTCCTGCGGCGGCAGGATTGAGAAGGCCATCGTATCAAAATAAAGAGAACAGGAGGGACAGATGTGAGCGAAAAAAAGAAACGTATCGACCCTAACAGCCGGGATTATGACTTCAAAAAAGATATTGATGTTGATCCGCGGTTCAAGGTCTGTCTGAAGGAGCTGTTTATCAGCTTTGGTGTCTTTGTGGTGTTTGCCGCAGTGATGCTGTTCGTCGTCTTTGTGGTAGGCGGCGGAGACCCTCAGCAGTATACGTACATTTTGGGCATGCCTGCCTGGTATTTCTGGGTGTTTGTGGTATGTGCGGTGACGGCTGTGGTTGTTTCTATTATTCTGGACAAGTTCTTCCGTCATATGAGTCTTGAAGCGGAGGGCGAGCTGGAAGACAAGGCAAAGTAAGAGATAGAGGAGGGAAAACTGTGGAAGTATCAAGTTCAACCAAAACTGTCGTTATTATTGTATTCCTTCTGTATACCATTGCCCTGTTGGTGGTGGGTTATTTCTACAAGAAGAAGCTGGATGCGCAAAAAGATAAGTATGTAGAGAACTTCTACACCGGCGGTCGTGCTATGGGCGCACTGCTGGTGGCAATGATGGTGGCAGCTGGTATCTGCAGTGCCGGTACCTTTATTGGTTCTCCTGGAAAGATCTACAGCGGCGGACTGTCCTGGGCGGCGGTCGTGCCCGGCCAGATGCTGATGAACCTGATGGTTCTGGGCGTGATCGGCAAGAAGGTAGCCATCGTCTCCCGACGCTCCAATGTGCAGTCCTTTGTGGGCCTGCTCTATGACCGGTATAACCGAAACAAGATCCTGGCGCTGATTTCTGCTGTGATCCTGCTGATCTTTGTGGGCTACTATACCGCCTCTCAGTTCATCGGCGGCGGCCGTCTGTTCGAGGTAATGACCGGTATCCCTTACTGGGTTGGTCTGGTAGCCTTTACGGTGGTCGTGATCGTTTTGGCAGCGTTCAGCGGACTGCAGGGCGTGGCAGCGGCAACCGTGGTGCAGGGGAGTGTTATGACCCTTGCGTGCTTCCTGCTGCTGTTCCTGGGCTTTGGTTACTGCGGCGGAGAGGAGGCCTTCCGGAATCTTGCCCAGCAGAATCCTGACCTGGTATCTGGTGATGCCCTCTACAGCCCCCTGATGATGCTCAGCTACTTTTTGACCTTCGGCTTTTTCAATCCCGGGTATCCCCATGCTGTCATTGGCTGTATGTCCTATAACAGCACCCGCAAGATGAATACGGCTATTAAGATCGGTGTTGTGCTGGTGGCGGTATGGAGCTTGTCCCTGTCTCTGCTGGCCGGTGTGATCCGCAATGCCTTCCCGGAACTGGCTGTTTCTGACTATGCGCTGCCTACTCTGGCAGTAGCCGCGCTGCCTCACTGGGTGGCAGGCCTGACGCTGGCCGGTGTGGTAGGCGCGCTCCAGTCTACCGTGGGTACCATGGTCATCGTCATGAGTGCCTCGGTGGTAAAGGATGTCTATCAGACCATGATAAAGCCGGATGCATCTCCCAAGACCATGAAGTCTATGACCAATATTGCCACTATCGTCATCACTCTGGTCATTTTCTTCCTCTCGCTGACGCCTCCCGATAATCTGCAGAACGTAGTCATATATGCGGTAGGCGGCATGGTATCCGCCTTCTATATCCCGCTGATTTTGGGCCTCTACTGGATGAGAGCCAATGAGTGGGGAGCGCTGGCCGGTATGGTAGGCGGTCTGGTCACTTACCTGATTAATGGTATGGGGCTTGTGGACTGGAAGATGGGGATGGAACCCATTGTCATTGGTGTGATCGTCTCACTGATTCTTACGGTAGTGGTCAGCTATCTGACCCCCAAGTCTCCTTACCATATCATCGATCGTTGGTTCTCCCGGCATCCGCAGCGCCTGGCATAAGGGCGATGGCGGCCGTTGACTTGTGTGTGTGTCACGGATGGAGAAGAGAATAAAAAGCGGTTCCTAGCGAAATACTGGTGATGGGAATGGCACGGCGAAAGCCGTGCCATTCCTACTTTGAAGGGAGAAAATCAGCGGTATATGAATAAAAGACAGCTGATACTGACATGCTAAGACAAGATATGGATTTTTTTGACATTTGGAATAGATGGTGGTATACTATGCTAGCTTTTGCTGCGCAAAGCGTTAAAGAATAAAATGGAGTGAGGGATTTAATTTGAAACAACGCGAACAACTGGGGAGCCGGCTGGGATTTATTCTGCTCAGCGCTGGCTGTGCCATTGGCTGCGGTAATGTGTGGAAGTTCCCCTGGATGACAGGCCAGAATGGCGGCGGCGGTTTTGTGCTGCTGTATGTGCTGTGCTTGATCGCTATGGGACTTCCTGTTATGATCATGGAACTGTCTGTAGGGCGCGCTGCCCAGGCCAGCCCGGTACGGATGTATTATAAGTTGGAAAAACCGGGCCAGAAGTGGCATTTCCATGGCTATCTGGCGCTGTTTGGCAATGCCTGCTTAATGGCCTTTTACACGGTGGTGGCAGGATGGCTGCTGTACTATTTCTATAAATTCCTGATTGGCGATATCGCTTCTCTGGGCTTTAAGCCCATGATCACCAACCCCGGTGTCAACGTGCTCTTTATGGCGATTACGGTGGCTGTGGGCTTCTTTGTCCTGAGCTTCAATCTGCAGGGCGGCTTAGAGCGTGTGACCAAGTATATGATGGTGGCACTGCTGGTTCTGATGGTTGTCCTGGCTGTGCGCAGCTTCACGCTGGATGGTGCGGCTGAAGGACTGTCCTTCTATCTCAAGCCGGATCTTTCCAAGATCAACGGCTCCACGGTAGTGGCGGCTATGAATCAGGCGTTTTTCACCCTTAGTCTTGGTATCGGTTCCATGGCAATCTTCGGTAGTTATATCGGTAAGGACCACTCTCTGATGGGGGAGTCGGTGAACATCATCCTTCTGGATAGCTTTGTGGCCATTACGGCTGGTTTGATTTTGTTCCCCGCGTGCTTTACCTATGATTTGGAGGTGGGTTCCGGTCCGTCTCTGCTGTTTGATACTATGGCGGCCGTATTTAAGAATATGGAAGGTGGCCGCTGGTGGGGAGCACTGTTTTTCCTGTTCATGGTCTTTGCCGCCATGTCTACGGTCTTTGCCGTCTTTGAGAACATTTTGGCTTGTGTCCGTGAAATGACCGGATGGAGCCGCCCTCGGGGGAGCATCATTTGTGGTGTCGTCATATTCCTGATGTCTCTGACTACTGCTCTGGGGTACAGTGTCTGGTCCGGCTTTGTTCCCTTTGCTGAGGGCAGCGCATGGTTTGATGTGTGGGACTTCCTGGTTTCCTATAATCTGCTGCCGCTGGGTTCTCTGTGCTTTGTTCTGTTCTGCTGTAATAAGTGGGGCTGGGGCTGGGACAATTTTGTGGCGGAAGCCAATGCTGGCCGGGGCCCCAAGGTCCGCAACTGGATGAAGCCCTTCTGTCAGTTTGTCCTGCCTTTGCTGATCATTTTCATTTACCTTTACGGAATGATCACCTTCAACTGGAGATAAGGTGTTGTAGGCGGTTCGGTAAACCTGCTTTTGAATACTGTTAGAAAAGCGGCTCTTGTCCCCATTGATTCGGACAAGAGCCGCTTTTCTGTATTTTTTCTTCTATACGGGACACTGCCATCGAGAAGAAGATCGCTGCTTACTGAAGTTTCAAAAGATAGAGATATTCCGGGCGGCCCCGTCGGTTTTGGGAGGGGGCGGTCCTTACTTCAGCCAAGCCCTCCTCGGTTAGCTGTTTGAGGATACGATTGGCGCTTCTTACCGTTACCCCCAGACGGTCGGCAACACTTTGACTGGTGACCGGCTGGCCGGATTCGATGGTGGCCAGGCGGGAAATAGTGCGGAGAGAGATTCCGGTTTTTTGGGAAATATCCAGATAATAGGAGGAACCATCACGCCGGTTTACGCCGGAGTTGGCAGAAAGGAGGCCTTTGCTGCCAAAGACCTGGTACCCGCTGTAACCTTTCCCGTGGCGGATAGCCTCTGTCTGGGAGGCGGAGGCACCGAAGCGGGCCTCCTGCATATCGCTGCCTACGCCGTAGCCGATCTGGACGTCTTCCATGTGGTTTTCTGTCAGGTACTGCAGCAGGCCGCAGTGGGACAATCCTCCCGTTATACGCAGTACCGTTCGGAATGTGGTGAAAGCCTCGTAGCCCTGCGGACTGTTTTGTACGATAAAGTCTCCGCCGCAGTCTCTGGCGAATAGCAGGAGCAGTTCAAAAAGCTTAGTATCCTTCAGACGCTGGGAATCGTCGGTGACCGGGGAAGAGAGGGAGATCTTTACCACGGCGGGGCAGGTTTCCTCCCGCTGTGACAGCTGGACGCGACTTACCAAGTGTTCTACTGCCTGGCGGATATGCTCCCGACTGGGAAAAGCGTGGTAATAGGGGATGTGGTTGCTCTGCAGGATCTTTTCCGCAAAAGTATAGCGGGTCACCACATAATCGATTTTATCCTGGGTATAGAGCTCATGATAAATTTTTTCCAGTGTAGGGGGGATATCATGGAGGCTGGAAATGATATAGGGTTCATCACCTTCGCTGGCAAGAGGAAAATGACAGAAACCGGTGTCACCCAGGAGCTCCGAGAGGAGGGCATGGGCGCTGTCGTCATAAACAAAGTCAAAGAATACCCGTGAAAATTGGATGCCCGGATGCTCTCTGGCCATTTTCAAAAGCACCTGGCAGATGCCCAGCGCATCCAGATCCAGAGTTTCCACATATGGATAATCCGGGCAGGCGTTGCGGATATAAGCGGTCAATATCTGGCCGCCGGTAATGAATCCGTCCATACTGTCGCGAAGATCTATAAAATGCGCAACAAGATCTTTAGGGCTCTGGATAGGAAGATAAGTAAAGTAAATATCAGGAAAGCTGCCGCCGATTTTTTCTTTCAGATAGGACAGCATAGGTTCATAGGCTGCAACTGCGATTTTCAAAGCATCATCTCCTTGGCGGAACAATAGCGGTTATGTATTGCAATATATTTTATTGTACTCTATTTTGGAATAAAAGACAATCTCCTTTATATAAGGACATGCTGCCTGCGGACTGCGGCGGAAAAAAGGACATCTGAGGAATTAATGGCTCTGCTACAGAATATTTGTCAAAATACTAAAAAATTGAATGAAACTTCGTATAAACAAACGAAAATCAAAAATCACTCCAGCGGATATTGACACAGACAGATTACTGTGCTATTTTAAAATAAAGACAACGTCTTTAAATATGTCTTAAAAGAAGGCCGGTTGGATTGGAGAACTACTTTGATTTTGCAAATGGATCAACCCTGTTTTGGCTCTGCGTCCCTGTGATTGTCTGCGCGGTGGTGCAGGCACTGCTGTTCCTGAGAAAGGCTTGGCGGCGAGGTTTGGAGCTCGGCATGACGAAAGGTGAGATGAAAAAGGTTATCACCAGCAGCGCCGTATTTTCCATTGTTCCTTCGCTGCCCATCGTTGTCATGATGATGATGCTCATTCCTGTCCTGGGCAAGTATATTCCCTGGATGCGTCTGTCCGTTATCGGAAGTGGTACCTATGAGTACATGGCGGCAGATTTCACGGTAAAAGCTGCCGGGCTTTCCGGTTTGACAGACCCGGGCATGAATATGAATATTTTCATTACCATCGTCTGGGCTATGACCTTGGGCATCCTGGTGGGGCCGCTGTTTATTGTGCTCTTTTTCAAATCCTACGACAAGGGGCTGAAAACCCTCTCCGGGAAGAAGAACAGCTTTATGCCCTTCCTGATCAACGCCACATTTTTCGGCATGCTGTCCGTGTTTATCGCACCTATCGCCATGGATGTTTCTGCACCCCTTGGGATCTTGACTTTCCTGTGTGCAGGTATTGCGGCGATGATCATGAATTTTGCTGCGAAAAAGACGGGCGTCAAAACAATACGCGATTTTTCCTTCCCGCTGAGTATGCTGACAGGCATGATTTGTGCCGTCTTGCTGCAATTCGTACTGTAATAGGAGGCTGCTATGGATACATCTGAAAAGATCACCGCTGTTGAAAATACCGGTACAGAAGAACAGGATACCCGCTATTTCAACTCCATTCACCGCTTGGGAAGAATCTCTATGCTCATTACCCTTGCGGCCATGCTGGCAGTCCCTATTGTCAGTCAGCTGGTGACTGGCGCAGAGGTGAGCTTGAGCCAGTTGGGAATGGCGCTGCTGAGTGTAGGTGCACTGTTTGTCCCGCTATCTATCGTGGAAGTCATGTCCTATGCGCCGTATCTGGGGGCAGGAGGTACCTACCTGGCCTTTATTACGGGAAACATCGGCGGTATGAAGCTGCCGGCTGCTATTGCGGCAGTGAACAACGCCAACGAAAAGCTGGGCAGCAAAAAGGCCGAGGTCATTGCCATTCTGGCGGTAGGCGCTTCCTCTATCGTAACGACTACTGTGGTGTTCCTGGGTATGCTGTTCCTCAGCGCCATGCTGCCGATCCTGCAGCATCCAGTGCTGCAGCCTGCCTTTGACAACATGCGGCCTGCCCTGATCGGTGCCTTTGGTGTGCCCTTTATCATCAAATCCATCAAGGAAGCGGTACCGCCTCTGGTCATCGCCTTCCTGGCAGTGGCGATTATGGGCCTTGCCACATTCTCTACCTATTCTACCTATCTGATGCCTGTATTCATGGTCATTTCCGGCGTATGTTCCTACTTTATGTATAAGAAGGGCTGGCTGGGGAAAGCGAGCGATAAGTAAATGGATTTTATAACAGCAAGCCGGGATATAGAGCAGCAGATCATTGCGGACCGGAGGTTTCTCCACCAGCATGCGGAGGTAGGCTTTGATCTTCCGGAAACCAGGGCATATGTCATCAGCCGCCTGAAAGAGCTGGGGTATGCGCCAAAGGAGATGGGGCAGGGGATCGTCGCTCAGCTGGGAGAGGGAAGTCCCTGTATTCTGCTGCGGGCGGACATGGATGCACTGCCCATGGAGGAAGAAAATAATCTTCCCTTCCGGTTAGAAAATCATGGAAAAGCTCATACCTGTGGCCACGATATGCATACTGCTATGCTGCTGGGCGCAGCGGCGATCCTGGCCCGCCGGAAGAAGGAACTGCACGGTACAATAAAGTTCATGTTCCAGGCAAATGAAGAGGGGGGACAAGGCGCCAAGGCTATGGTTGATGCAGGCGTCCTGGAAAATCCGAAAGTGGATGCCGCCATTGGAATGCACACGGCGGCTGCCCGGGATTCCGGCTCCTTTTACTATGCAACGGGGTCTACAATGGCCTCCAGTGATGGCTTTACTGTTGCGATCACTGGAAAAGGCGGCCATGGCGCAGGGCCGCAGTTCTCCATTGATCCGATTAACATTGCCTGTCACATCCACCTTGGCCTGCAGGAATTGATTGCCAGAGAGGCGCCTCCTGCGGAGGTGACGGTCCTTACCATTGGTTCTTTGCATTCCGGCACTGCGGGAAATATCATACCTCAAACAGCGACGATGCAGGGGACGCTGCGTACCCACTCCGAGCAGACCAGAACAAAACTGAAGCGCCGGATGGATGAGGTGTGCCAGTATACTGCCAAGGCTTTTGGCGGAGAGGCAAAGCTGACATTTTCGTTTGGAATACCGGTCCTGTTTAATGATGCTGCCATGGCGGAAACGCTGGCACAGACTTTGAAAACGCATTTTGGAGAAGATTGCGTACATAAGATCGACATGAAACTGGCGGGATCGGAGGATTTTGCGGAACTTTCTCTCCGGGTCCCATCCGTGTATCTGTCTATTGGCACGGGTCATGAGAAGGATGGTTTTCCCTATGGTCAGCATCATCCAAAGGTTATATTTGACGAAAGCTGCATGAAAAACGGTGCTGCCGCATATGCGGCGTGTGCCTGGGAGTGGCTGGAGGCTGCCAGAGAGAAGTAAAAGTAGCAGCTGTGCATCTGCGGCGCTTTTACCATGCAGAAAAACACAAAAAAGGTAGGACAGCATATGCTGTCCTACCTTTTTTATTATAGTGTCCGGCATCCCTGCAGCACCGGTAGTATGGGGGTATCAATCATGGGGGAGGGGCATCTGCTGAAAGGAAGATGTATTGAGCAGGTCCTGATGCCTTTTTACCTCGGCTTTCCATGCGGCCAGACCTGGAGCAGACGGGGCGTCCAGGATCTCCTGAGGTGTACCGCAGCATGCAATACGTCCCTGGGAAAGAATGGCTGCCCGGTCAGAGAGGAGGAGGGCTTCCCCAATGTCGTGAGTCACCAGCAGCGTGGTGAGGGACATTTTGCGGTGGAGATCCCGGACAAGATCCTGCATGGCATGGCGAAGATCCAGATCCAGACTGGAAAAGGGCTCGTCCAACAGCAAAAGCCGAGGCTTCACCGCTACTGCCCGGGCCAGGGCGACCCGCTGCTGCTGGCCGCCGGAGAGAGTATGGATCATACGTTTTTCTGTGCCGCTGAGGCCTACAGCTGCCAATAGTTCCCTGGCGGTTTCGCGGCGTTCCTCTTTGGGGACACCCTGCATACGGAGGCCAAACGCCACGTTGTCCTCTACCGTCAAATGGGGGAAAAGCCGCAGATCCTGAAACAGAACAGATACACCCCGCTTTTCCGGCGGTATCCCGGCGGCATTTTTGCCATCCAGGAGGAGCTGCCCCTCTATCATGGGAAGAAGTCCTGAGATGGTTTTGATAATGGTAGTCTTGCCGCTTCCGGAAGTCCCCAGAAGAGAGAAAAACTCTCCTTCCTCCAGGGCCAGATCAATGTGATGGAGGACGACGTGTCCCTCGTAACCCAGGCAGGCCTTCTGCAGTACAAATCGATTCATAGGATTCCTTTCTCCGCGGCGCAGCGGTAATGGCGGCTCATCAGGCAGGAAAAGCCGCCATATACCAGCGCCGATATGGCTACAAAAGCCAGGGAATAGGCGGCGGCGTGGAGACGATCACCGCTTTGGATAAACGGTACCACTATCATGGCAAAGGTCTGTACCTGCCCGCCTCCGATCATCAGTGTCAGAAAATATTGTCCGAAAGAGACAACGAAACCCAGTGCAGTGACAGAAAAAATAGCGGGGATAAGGAGGGGGAGAGTCACCTGCCGCAGCACGGCGGAGGGGGAGGCGCCCAACGTTCGGGCCTGCTCTTCCAACCGGGTGCCCAAACTCCCGGTTACATCGGTAAGCGTCCACACGGTATAGGGTAAGATGACAATGCAGTGGGAGAGGATAACCCCACCTACGGTGTCAATGATCCTTATACGGGTGAACAATGTCTGCAATCCGATAAAGTAGGCGGTGGAGGGCAGAAGGACCGGCAGCAAAAGCAGTGCCCGGACGAAAGTTTTCCCGGGAAAATCCAGCAGAGCCAGGGCACGGGCGGCCGGGAGGGAGAGCAGTGTGGTCAGCGCCGCGCTGGTCAGAGAGAGAAGGATACTGCTGCCAAGTATGGACAGTGTGCTGTCGGAAAAGACGGAGGCAATTCCTTGTAAAGAGAAGGTGCTGGGCAAGATTTCCGGCCAGGCCCAGCGGGCTGCGCATGCACTCATGAGGAGAAGCAGCAGTGGAAGAGCCAGGGCAAGGAGCCAGAGCCACAGGACGAATTTTTTCATCTCAGATCTCCTTTCCCGCAGCAGCGGCACGCCGGAAAGCCAGTAGATACAGTATGGTCAGAAGACCGCCGAAAGCCAGCATCAAGGTGTTGTATACCATGGCGTAGGGGCGGTCAGCCAGATTCGGAGACAGGAACGCAAGATATGCCGTTACCGGCAGAGTGCGCGGCAGGGTAGCGCCCAGCAAAAATGGCAGTTCATAGGAGCCAAAGGAGTAAGCCAAAATGATAAGGAAAGCACTGCTGACAGACGGTCGGCAGAGGGGAAAGATCACATACAAAAAGGTTTGTCGAGGGCTGGCGCCCAAAGTGCGGGCGGCCTCTCCATACCGGGCGTAGACCCGGCGCATCAGCAGCAGGACGACGCTCATCACGTAGGGGGCCTGCTTGAGCAGGTAGGCCAGGATGATCCCTACCCCCAGCCCGTCCTGTACCAGCAGGGGAAATTCCCCGGCGGCGGAGATCAGACCAGCTGAGCCGGCCAGTCGTGAGAAGAAGCCGGTCTGGGAAAAAAGGGTGATGATAAGGAATGCCGCTACGGTGTGAGGAAAGGTAACGGGCACTTTAAACAGAAAATGCTCTCGCTTTCCGGTGCAGGCCAATAACGCGCTGACCCCCACCCCGATCCCCGTGGAGAGCAGGGCCGAGGTGAGGGAGAGATAAAGACTGTAGAGCGTTGAGGAGAGGAGAGTGCCCTGGGAGAGGACTTCTCTATAGTAGGACAAGGTGGGTTCAGTCAATCCTGCGGCAGGGAAAATGCCGAAACTCTGTAAGACACCGTCCGCAAGGCCAACGATAAAGAGGAGCATCAGCATCAAGACCGGCAGAAGAAGCAAGTAGGGGTAAGCTTTTTTCATTTTCCCGGCACTTCCTCCAGCCAGATCTCCTCAATGACAGGCACCAGCCCGGCAGGAAGCTCCGGCAGACGGTGAGTCAGCAGCTCCTCCTGGGAGAGAGACCCTGCGCCGGTGTCAATGGCGGAAAAGACAGCCAACTCCTCCTCGGAGAGCCGGTCCATGTCCAGTACCGGCAGGGCGCCCCAGACGGTAGGTTCCATTTTGGAGGCCTGCATAGGGATGGACAAAATGGCGTCAGCCAGGCACAGGGCACCGGGAATGTTGCCGCTGTTGCCGGCGATGGCCACATAGTTGGTGTTGCCGATGGTGCCATTATCAAAGACGAAAGCCTGGCAGGTATCGGTATACTGGCCGTTTCCCATCATGGAGGAGACGTGGTAGGGGTCGTAGCTCATAGAAAGCAGGAGCTGTCCGTCCATAAACATGGCGTCGGCCTGGGCATCGGTGGCAGGGAAAGTACGGCCTTTTTCCCAGAGATAGGGATTGAGCTGTCGGAGGAACTCCATGGCGGGAGCGATAATGGAGCGGACCTCCTCTTTATCCGCGTCACCGTCCAGAGCCGCCACTGTCTCATAGCCGCAAATTTCATAGATGATATTGCGGACAAAGGCACTGCCGGTAAACCCCGGAGGGGCTTCGTAGGTAAATTTCCCGGGATTTGCCTGGCAGAAGGCGAGAAGCGCCTGTGCGGAAGTGGGAGGGTCGGGCACAACAGCGCTGTCACAGATCAGTACCAGCTGGGCCTTGGCGTAGGGGGCCTCATAGCCGTCAATGTCCATGCCAAAGTCGGTGGTGACCTCGGGAGAAGTGGCGTCTACATAGGTGTTGAAGTTGGGAAGATACTGGCAGAAGGGGCCAAAAAGAAGCCCGTTCTCTTTAGCGGTGGCAAAGTTCTCACCGTTGATCCAGATCAGATCGATACTGCCGTTGGTGTTTCCAGCGGCCTTATCACCGGAGAGTTTATTGAGGATCATGTCGATGTCCATAGCCACCCGCTCTACCGTGATATCGTAGGTCTCCTGGCAGTAGGGGATGAGGGTGTCGTCGATCCAGTCGTTCACCAACTCGTTTCCGCCCCAGCCGTAGAAAGTCACGGTGGTACCCGCTGCGGCGGATAGGACAGAATCCCACTGTTCATAGTCTACAGTGATATCCTCCGTATTGACCGTATCATCCGTATGCGAGCAGCCTGCACTGAGAAACAAGATGCCCAGTGCCAAAAGAAATAAAGCATGTCGTTTCATGGGTGGGCCTCCTCTTCCATTTCTTTTATGATGCGGTGGGCGTCTATCAGCCTTTGGAGGATAGTGATGCCGATCAGTCCGGCATAGATCCAAGTAAGAACAGAGAGGGCGCTTGGGAAAAGCATCATGGCCGTGAAAGCCAGGAAGCCCTCGGTGCGTTCCATCAAACCAGCCTGGTAGTAAAAGCTCTTTTTGCCCTTTTTAGGGGTCAGCATGCCGGTGGTAAGAAATACGGTCATAGAAATTAAAATGGCAGACACCAATCCCAGCAATGGCAGCAGACAGTCGGGCCGGCGGAGAGCGAGCCCCCATACGATGGACAGCTCCACCAGCCGGTCACTGATGATGTCCATCTGCGCACCCCGGACGCTGCTGCGGCCGGAACGGCGGGCCATCTCTCCATCTACAGCATCCAGCAGGCCGGAGAGCCACAGGAGGGCCACAGCAATCATTGGATGCTCACCGTAGAGTACCGCACCGCTGGTAATGCCCAGGATAAAAGCCAGGGCTGTCACCTGATTGGGAGTCAGCCCCAGCCGGAGCAGAAGGGCGGCGATGGCAGAAAAAAGACGGTTGGTATATTTTCTTGCGTGGGTGTCTAGCATGATGGGTTCTCCTTCGCTTTGACGTTGGCCACTCGGTTGCGCCAGGTGCGCGTTCTGCTGGGGCCGAAGAGAAGTTCAAGGACATGTACGGTCTCCAGACCTTCGGAGCGGAAAGCATCCAGGCATCCCTCGCAGAAGCTGGTGACCGTCATACCTTGGGGAAATTCCTGTATTCTTCTGCGGCGGATCGACAGACTTTTCTCTGGGTCCGTAGCAGGCATCATGTGATAATTGCCGCAGCAGATAGTTTTCTCCCGACAGTGCTGGGGTTCTGTCACTGTAACACTAGCCATCTGCAGCAGGTGACGTACTGCCTGCTGCACCTCTGGGAACTTGCGGGTAGGACAGGGGTCATGGAGCACCACATCCTGAATCTGAGGACAAAGATCCTCGGGCTGGATATATTGCGCCATGACGGGCCAGAGAGAAATGATCTGAAAACCAGGGAGGCTCTGAAGTTCTAAGGTGCAGTTGGGGCAGGCAGTGTAGATCCGCTCTACACCATTTCGCTGCAGCATGGTGAGAAGGGCCTCCTGACGCTTTGCCAGGCGCTGGGGCTGAAGATAGTGGGTGGGCTGCCCACAGCAGGCGGCGGCCAGCCCGATCCCGGGCTCTGCCCGGCGAAGGATAGTCATAATATGGGAAATGATATGTGGTTCCAGTTTCATCAGGGCGCATCCCGGCCAAAAGACAGCGGTACTGCGGCTGCAGTGCATCATGGGAGAGCTGAAGGAGACGGCCTGATGAACGGCCATACTCAGCTTATTCATGGTTCTCCTTCTGGGCCTTTGCGGCCTGATGGTCATTATACATCCGTTTGATGATCATAACAGTGATGCTCAGAGCGAAGATACACAGCAGGGCAGTGACGAAGTACTTGACGCCGCCGGTGAGCATGCCGCCCACATAGGAGTAGATAATGGTGGCAGGCAGCTGACCGATACCGGTGGCTACCAGGAAGGGCAGGAACTTGATGGGGGTGAGGCCGGCGAAGTAGCTCACCGCGTCAAAAGAAACGAAGGGCAGCAGTCGGCAGATGAGGATCGTCCGGCTGCCGTATTTTTCAAAGTAACCCTCCACACTGGCCAGTGCACCCCGACCGGCATATTTTTCCACCGTATCCCGACCCAGAGCTCGGGCAATGTAGAAGCACAGCACAGCGCCCGCCATGGCGCTGGTCCAGGAGAGGATAGCGCCTTGCCACCAGCCGAAGATAGCTGCATTGGCGAAGGTGATCAGGAAGGCGGGGAGGGGAGCGAGGACGGACTGGAATACCATGAGCAGGAAGGATACGATCATGGCATAGGGCCCGTAGGAGCGGATGAATTCCACCACCGCATCTACGTTGGCAGAGCCCAGTACGGCGGAGATCTCGTTGACATAGTTATTGACAGTCGGGACAAAGAAGTACGTCAGGCAGAGCAAGATCAGTACAAGCAGAACGATCAGACGGATCAGAGACCTGCGGTTAGTCTTTTCCATGGTTATTCTCCATTTCCTGTTGTTTTTTCGGGAAAATACGTTTACTCAGCAGAGAGGTGACTGCCAGCAGCAAAGCCAGAAGTCCGAGGGCGATCCAGAAGTGGGGGGATGTGGTATCCAGCGCCTTGTCGCCAATATTGATGAAGACCAGCGTGCCGGGGATGATGCCTATGGCGGAACCCAGCAGGTAAGCAGCCAAGGAGATATCCGTAAGGCCAAAGGCGTAATTGATCAGGTTATATGGGACAGCTGGGATCAGACGAAGTACGATGAGAAGGAGAAAGCCGCTGCGCCCGCTGTTGGCAAAAAGCCTCTGCTGCCAGGCGGGGGAAAGCTTGCAGCTGAGAAATCCCTTGACTTTTTCGCGTCCCGCATAGCGGGAGAGAAGGAACATCAGTGTACAATTGAGCATCGCCCCAAGAAAGGTGTAGACGCTTCCCCAGAGCAGACCGAAGAGAAGCCCGCCAGCCAGAGCAAGGACGGCTACGGGAAAAAAGAATACCGGCAGCAGCGTAAAAAGAAGAATGTAGCCCAGCGGAGCCAGGGAACCGCTGGGTTCCAAGAGTGCTTGCAGATCCTGGGGGGAAACTGCACGGGCACACCACCAGGAGAAGGCCAGCAGAGTGGTAATAAGGAGCGCGGCAATGATGACCACTTTTTTGGTTTGAAACACGGAGATGACCTCCTTCCTGGGGATATGGGCGGCACTTTAGCTGACCAGTCGGTGCAAGTGTGGCGGTCAGGGTAATAATCACGCCGGATCCGGCTTTTACGGAGCCTGCGCCTCCGCGGAGGTATGAACGCCTGAAGCGGCCGCCTTACGGTGTAAGGCGGCCGCAACGGAGAAGCCAGTGTATTCTCCTGGACGACTAGCTGTCGTATCGATGCCGGCTTGAAGAGAAAAGCTCTGCGCGATCTTACTTTTGTTTCTGGTATAAATAGCAAAAATCTATATGCTAAATGATAGTACCATTTGAAGGTCATAATGTCAACACTTCGTTTTATACTTATATTGATATATAAAAACAATATGTAACAAAATTATTTGCCGATTCTTGGCTAAAAATAGAAAAATATTTTAGCGAATATATATTGACAAAATAAATAATTAGAATTATTATTGTGACGCTTATATATAAAGCAAATAAATATTGGGAGGAAAACTATTATGAAGAAGTTTCTTGCTGTTGTTTTGTGTGTAGTGTCCATCTTGGCATTTATGACTGCCTGCGGAAACAATTCACAGAACAATCAGGACAACAGTTCCAGTGGCAACAACTCTGTTGCGAATGATGGCATCACTGCACCGGAAAGTGATGTGGAGATGCAGTATATGAGCGTAGAGGATGCTGCCGGTGTGCTGGATACAGATGGCTATCTGTTCCTGGATGTACGTAAGGCGGAGGACTATGATGCTTCTCACATTCCCGGTGCTGTGTCTGCGGATATGGATGCCGCCAAGAACGGCGACTTTGATGCGGGTGTAGCTACCATGCAGGCAGCAACGGATGGTGTGGATGATACCCTCATCGTCATCTGCTATTCCGGCAAGTCTTATGCGCAGGCTACTACCAACGTCCTCTCTGCTCTCGGCTATGACATGTCCAAGGTTTATACCCTGGAGGGCGGATTTACTGCCTGGACGGAGACGTACCCCGATAACGTGGAGTAAGATTTTCTACGGTAACAGCGAACAAAAAGAAAATAAACGCCGGGTTATCATTTGATGAACCCGGCGTTTATTTTATCGTGCAGCGGTTTCTGTGGTGCAGGATAATGTAACATTAGAAGTATACAACGGCTGTAAGGAGATATTGGCAGCATAAGAAAAGCAGGGGAATGCTGAAAGAGATTAAGGGTTTGGAATGATATGGTATCGCATCTGCCGTGCCTTAAACCAACAGTAGTGACCATCATCTAAATCCTCAGGCGTTGCATTTTCATCGTCGATCAGGTATATAAAATCGCCTTTTTGGAGCAGCGAGGCGCTGTACCAATAAATGTCACATTGCTGCGGATTACGGATTTCTGCGTTACAGGCAGCATCCCCCGCAAACCATATTTCGATCCGACAACCCCATACGCCGTCAAACAGAACAAATATGCTGTCATCCTCCTGGTGAAATGCCAGAGTGTAGGCGTCATGGAAGCAGCGTGAGGCGAACATAAGGTTTTCAAGATCGTCATTGCTGGTCACGTCAACATATGCGTGATAAACATGCTCTGCGTCCATCTGAATACATCTTTTCAGAGAAGTGGTATCCAGTGCTATTTCATCTGAAGAAAGATCGGGGGACTGGAGGAATGAAACGCAGCCTTGTCCTTCGGAGTCCAGTACCCAGTCGGATTGATCTGCCTCCACGATCAATATGCGGGGATCTAGCCTTTTGGATTTTTGGGGAAAGAGATAGTGTTTGACCAGACAGGTCTTGTCCTCGTTAAGGACGAGATAAAAGTAATCGCTTGGATTTTTCCTGGGCTTCTTGAACAGCCCTCCCGCCTGAGGTTTACAGAAAAAACCGAATACCACAGAGGTGTAAAATCCGCCGCGGTCTTTCCTTACAATAGCATACAAGGCCTATCCGTCCTTTCCTGATAAACTATAGCCTGCCATTTTTTATGACCTGGGTATATGACCATTTTATTATACCATATCTTTATGTTAAACAAAAATATCAGACAATACATCAGAAAAGCAGCTATGCCGCCAGCGGGATCACCCCGCCGGCGGCATAGCTGCTTTTCAGATTATGGATATGTACGGAGTATTTGAAGGAATCTTACTGCATGCTGACCCAAAGGGCGGGACGAGTCCCATGGCCTGCATTTGTGCAGTCACCGTAGAGAATTATTGTCCCCACATCGCTCATATCCGCAGCACGGCCGGCTTCACCACCGGGGGATCTCAGGAACCACCATTCCGCAACGCCTTCGTTATATGCGATCCGGCCCTCGTTATACTCATCATCAATGAAATATTCGCTGTCGGGATTTCCGTTTTCCAGCTGACCGCTGTCGCCAAAGTATTTGACTACCTCTTCAATGCTCAGCAGAAACACCTTGTCCTGAGTATCTTCTCCGCCTTCCACATTGAACCACTCATTATCAGGCGTAGTGACAGCTGTCTCAATAATTTTCTGCTGCTCTTCTTCACTGAAATTATTGGTAATAAAGTCGCTGTTGAGATAACTGCGAATATCAGAATCAGCCCAGGTGATTTCGGTGCAGGATTTGTGATACGGTCTGAACTCAATAATATCTTCCGTAAGCAGAAGAGCTTTTCCATCCTGTACGTCAAGGACTTTCCAGGTATAGTTACCAAATTTTACATCTTCCTGCCCAACAGTCAAGGTTGTGAGATCGGTTGCGGGAGTGTTCTCTGCGGGGTCCTCTGCGGGTTCAGATGTATTTTCGTTTTCATTTTCGGAAACGGTATTCTGATTATCTTCAGCCTGTCCGTTGTTGCCCTGCCCGTTGTTTGACGAGTTGCTCTGACAGGCAGCCAGCATAAGAATCATCACTGCTGCCATTAATACAGCCATTACCTTTTTCAGTTTCATTGCGATATCCTCCTAAAATATAAAAGTATTTGATAAAATATTGCTTAGTCCAGTGTGATCCAGAGAGCCGGACGCAGGCCCTCTCTTTTTTCTGCAAAATATCCGCCCACTTCCAGCATGCCGCATCTGGCTACCATTGCGGTAAACTCGGGCTCGATACCCGGAGAGCGGAGCCACCAGCGTTCATTAGCATCTTCAAATTGAGCGATCCGGGCCTTGCCGTACTCGTCCTCAATGCTGTAGCTGCTGTCTGGATTTCCGTTTTCCAGCTGGCCGCTGTCGCCATAATAGCGGACGACTTCCTCAATGCTCAGCAAAAATATTTTATCTTGCGTGTCGGGCCCGCCTTCTGTCCCAAACCATTCATTGTCCGGGGTGCTGTTTGTTACCTCGATGATCTTGCTTTTTTCCTCATCAGAAAAGTTCTCGTTGTAAAAATCTTCGTTGAGATACTTTCTGATAGAGCTGTCTGCCCAAACGATAGCTTCGTATTCTTCATTAAAGCGGATCATTTCGAGTATGTCTTCTGTGATCAATAAAGCTTTGCCATCCTGAACATCTAGCACTTCCCAGGAATAGGGACCAAATTGTACATTTTCTTGTCCGACGGAAAGATCATCCAGGCCCGAGGAAGTATCGGACTGACATGCAGTAACGGTGAGTATTATGACCATTGCCGCAATAGCTGCTGCGATTTTTGCGGGTTTCATCGTAAAATTATCCTCCTAAAACCTCTGTAGTAAAATAAAATGCTACGCAGTTTTGACCCAAATCACAGGCCGGATACCGAATTCTGTTTGCACGAAGTAACCGCCAACCTCGATGATCCCTTTATGTGTTACAACGGCAGCGAACTTCGAAGAGTTTCCGGGGGAGCGGAGCCACCACCATATATTTTCATCGTCGTACTGAGCGATTCTGTCACGATTGAATTTGTCATCGACATTATAGTGATGCTCCTGCTGGCCACCAGTGAGCTGGCCGCTGTCACCAAAATACTTTACCGCTTCTTCCACGCTCAGCAATGACACCTTATCCTGAGTATCATTTCCGCCCTTGGTATCGAACCACTGGTTATCAGGATTAGGATTTGTCACCTCAATGATTTTTGCTTTCTCTTCATCTGAAAAAGAATTCTCGAAAAAATCACCATTGAGATATCCCCGCAGGGAACAGTCTTCCCAGGTGATGCTTTCATACGTTTCGTGATAGACGGCTTTTTCAATAATATCCTTTGTAATAAGCAGCGCTTTGTCATCCTGAACATCCAATACCTGCCAAATGTAGGGGCCAAATTGAACATTGTCCTGGCCGACGCTCAGTCTGCTCAGATCTCCGGTTGGCTCTGATTGGCATGCAGTTATTATCAGAACCATCATTGCTATTAGGGACACAACGGTTATTTTCTTTCGTTTCATCAGCAAGTCTCTCCTCAAACACACTTCTCATTTTTTATGTAATACAGAAGTTAAGAAGTCTTGACCCAAACAGCGGGCCGAAGACCATGTTGCTCCTGTACTTCATAACCACCTACTTCAATCACACCTTCATTGGTTATAACAGCAGCGGATTTTGCATGATCCCCTGGTGAGCGCAGCCACCACGTTGTATCTTCCCCTTCGCATTGCGCGATCCGTGCCTGGTCAAATTCGTCGCTGATGCTGGTTCCTCCTTCTGATGAACCGCTTGCCAGCATGCCACTGTCACCGTAGTAACGGACCACATCATCAATACTCAACAAGAAAAATTTGTCCAGGGTATCGCCTCCGCCGCTGGTACCAAACCATTCATTTTCATAGGTTCGGTTCATAACTTCAACGATTTTTGCTGCGTCCTCATCGCTGAAATTTTGATTCAGGAATTTGTTGTTCAGATAATGTCTGACATCAGAACCGCTCCAGTCAATGCTTCGCTGTGCATCATTAAATGAGATTTGATCGATTACATCTTCAGTGATCAGAAGGGCTTTGTCCTCCTGTACATCCAATACTTCCCAAGTAAAGTTTCCAAATCTAATGTTTTTTTGCCCTGTGGTGAGTTTGCTGAAGTCTGTAGTTGGACTGGATTGACATGCACTTATTGGAAAAATTAATAAAAAAGTAAGACATAAAAAAAGTACTTTTGTTCCGCCAATCTTCAAATTTCCACATTCCTAAATACAAAATTCTACAAATCGCAAAGCGGTTCCATTCTATTCCTGCTCTTTCTAAAAGTCCAATTGCAATTTTATATTGAATTGATGTTATCTATTAAAAATTACTATTTAAATAAATTATGGAATTGTGCTTTAATGTTCGAAATAATAAGGGGTCATATATTGAAATCTAAGAACTCAGATATGGGTATCATAATTTGCAAATGCCTGAAATGATCCGATTTAGCGGTGGTGGAGAGCTGGGGGCAATGTGAGATGAGGTAATAATTTGATGGAATGATGTAGACTTCATGTAAAAGTATGTTATAATTCTTTTAATTTTTAAATTTGAGGAGAGGCATATGGAATTTGTTTGTAGTGTCTGCGGTCACCGGGAGCCGGTGACAACTAGAAAATTCCGCTGTGATTGCGGCGGCCTATGGGACTTGCATAATGATCTCCCCCAATTTACAAAGGAGGGGATTGACCGTACAGAATGGAATATGTTCCGCTACCACAATTATATGGCTCTTGAGAGTGATGACTGGCGCAGTATTACAATGGGGGAAGGAATGACTCCAATCATTCCATTTGCTGAAGATCTTTTGTTCAAGATGGACTACCTTATGCCCACACTCTCCTTCAAAGATCGGGGAGCGGCGGTCCTGATTGCCCATTGCAAGGCAATCGGTGTAGAGCAGGTAGTACAGGACAGCAGTGGCAATGCCGGAAATTCTGTAGCGGCCTATTGTGCCAGAGCTGGGATCCACTGTGAGATTTTTGTGCCAGAGGGGACCTCTCCTAAAAAAATCGATATGATTCGTGCTCACGGAGCCGTATGTAATGTGGTTCCGGGTGATCGCGATCATTGTGCGGATGTATGCAGAGAAAAGGTTATTAAGGATGGGGCGTATTATGCGAACCATGTATATAACCCTTTTTTCTATGAGGGGACAAAAACATATATATATGAGGTACTTGAACAGCTTGGGCGTATTCCGCGCCACATTCTGATTCCGGTTGGCAATGGGACGTTATTTCTTGGTGCGCTTCTTGCGTTGGAACATCTGCTGAAGAGCCGTGTGATTGATGTTATGCCCACGATAATTGCGGTCCAAAGCGAATATTGTGATCCTCTTCTGCAGGCTTACAGGCAGGGGAGGGAACTGCCTGTCTCTCTGTCGCCGAAACGCACGTTAGCAGAAGGGATTGCCATTGGAAAGCCCATGCGTGGTGCGGAGATCCTGCGGTATGCCAAGAAATATGATATCCGATTTGTTCATGCACCAGAGGGTCGCATCATGCAGGCCAGGGCGGAACTTGCGGCAAAAGGTATATACTGTGAACATACTACGGCTGCAAACTATGCAGCGTACCAGAATTACTGTGAACTGTATGGCCATGCGGATGACTGCCTGATTACCATGTGTGGGGCAGGATTGAAATCAGACCATTAACAGATACCCGATGTTTGAAAGCGCTGTTGATCTGTATATCGTTTGTTCTGAATACTTAAGGGGCGGCAGGTTACTGCCGCCCCTTGATCTTTTTTCGCACAGCGTGAGTAAGAGAAAAATAAAGAAGTTAACTGAATAATTCTAGCTTGTGCACTCGATAGACAAATAACAATGCGTTTTGAAGTAAAATTTATAAAAATCTGTATTTTATAAAAAGAAAGTTCCATTTGATTTGTGCCGGCAAATATAAAATTTCATCAATTATTCCAGTTGCTAAAATATACTTGCTAGTATATATTAAATAAAAAGAGCCGCAATCAAAAATATATGAGGTGATATTATGACTAAAACAGAAGAGATATATGGCATCTTAAGAGAAAATATTATGGCTGGAAAGTACACTCATGGAGAGATCCTAAACGAGTTAGATATTGCCAACGTATATAACGTCAGTAAAACTCCTGCGAGAGAAGCGTTGTCTTTGCTATGTCAAGAAGGGTATCTTGTCAAATATGCCCGCAAAGGCTACATTGTTCGGGAACTTACGCTGCAGGAGTACGCATATCTGATGCAGTACAGGGTGATCCTGGAGACTGCTGTTGTCAAAATGATTATTGCGCAAGTTGAGGACAAAAAAATACTTGCTTTGAAAAACAGTCTGCCCAGAGGACATATCCCCTACCTGAAAGCCAACAATGAAAATGCCAGCTTTCATATTGCGTTATCAGAGTTAGCCGGGAATATTTTTATTACCGATGCGCTGAAACAAGTTCTATGTAAGAATGCCCGGAATACAGGGATCAATTGGTATAAGCAAGTAGAGTCGGATTTTCATGCCGATCATTTTAAATTGCTGGATGCCTTACTGAAAAGAGATGTGAAGCAGGCGGTAGATTTGATTGTAAAAGACGCCACACAGAGCGATCTGGTGAGTATGATCGACGTGATCAAGGATTAATAGGTATCTGCGTGCAGAATACAACAATATGGTGGATCGAATGAAAACATTGTATTTCAATGGAAACATTTATACCGGTGATGATTTTGTAACTGCCTTACTGGTTGAAAATGGCGTGATAATGAACACGGGACGCGGTGCGGAACAATACGCGGGCGAAGCAGAGCGGATAGATCTCCGTGGAAAAACGGTAATTCCCGGTTTTAATGACAGCCATCTACACTTGTATGGGCTGGGAAAATATCTCAGATCAGTCCAGCTGTCTGGGTGCAGAAGTATAGAGGATATTATTGCGAGCACCAGAGCGTTTATTGCGGACAACCAGATCCCTCCAGGAAAAGTTGTGACAGGCCGGGGGTGGAATGAAGATTATTTCTCGTTGGAGAGAAGACATCCCACAAAGGAAGATCTGGACAAAATATCTTCTGAGCATCCCATAATCCTCAGGAGAGTGTGTGGGCATATTGCTGTATGTAACTCGTTGGCATTGAAGATGGCAGGGATAGGGCACGATACACAGCCCGTACCTGGTGGCCAGATCCTTCGGGATAAGGAGGGAAATGTCAACGGAATTTTTACCGAGAATTCCATTGAACAAATAGAAGCGATCATTCCGCCGCCTTCTGTTCAGGATATCAAGGATGCCGTTACCGCCGCAATGGACTGTGCGGTATCTTTTGGTATTACGTCTATTCAAACAAATGATGTTAATGATGATTTCCCTTTGATCTATGCTGCTTACCATGAGTTGGAACAGGAGGGAAAACTGAAAGTTCGCGTGTCGATGCAGAACTGTTTTACATCAGTAGATGGATTCCAAAATTATTTGACACAGGCAGAAACAAAACAGAGCAGTGACCTGTACCGGCCAGGGCCGCTGAAACTGTATGCTGACGGTTCACTCGGTGGGCGAACAGCGCTTTTGAGCGGGACATACAAAGATGATCCGTCTGCCAGCGGAGTTCAGGTGATGCCACAGGAAGAAATGGATACGTTTTTCCAGTTGGCAGAGAAAAATGGGATACAAGTGATCGTACACGCTATTGGCGATAAAGCTGTCAGGATGGTGGTTGATGCGATCAAGCATACCGCTTCTCCGGGCAATCCATTAAGGCATGGCATTGTGCATGCGCAAATCACATCGGAAGATATTTTAGAAGAGATCCGGAAAGAGAATATCCTGGCATTTGTTCAACCGATATTCCTCCATTACGATATGCACATTGTGAGGGAACGGGTTGGTGAGTCGCTGGCGGCGACGTCCTATGCTTTCCGGCAGATGGCGGATAGCGGTATCCATGTGTCTTTTGGTACAGACTGCCCGGTGGAGGAGATCGGCACGTTCCATAATCTGTACTGTGCTGTTACCAGTCAGGACCTCAATGGGTGGCCGGAGGGTGGATTCTATCCCAATGGGCGTTTTTCGGTCCGTCAGGCAATAGATTGCTATACCTATGAGGGGGCATATGCCTCCTTTGAGGAAGGGAAGAAAGGAAAACTGCGCATAGGGTATGCTGCGGATTTTGCAGTTTTGAACAGAAATGTTTTTCAGATCGATCCCAATGAGATACGCGATACAAAGGTCCTTCTTACGGTGATGGGGGGAAAGACAACTTATCAAGCGGATGAATGGGAGGCGCCTGAACCACGATGATGCTGATAAAAAATGCGAGTGCTTATATAGATGGCAGAATACAGTCTGGTACAGACATTCTGATAGAGAAAAAGAAAATTGCAAAAATAGGGAAAGATATTTCCGCAAATTCTGCTGAAATAGTGGAGGCAGAGGGGAAGTTTGTTTTTCCGGGTTTCATTGATCCGGTGACAAAAGTCGGTACATTTCAGAAAGGGAACCGGGGCAGTACAGAAAGTGATGAGCTCACCAGCCACATTACACCAGAGATGCATTCCCAATACGCAATTGACTATACCCGGGTAAATGAGCAGGCATTTTACAAGTGTGGCATTACGTCGGTCGGTGTCACCTGTGGTGACATGAACGTCATATCAGGGCAGATGACGGCGATAAAAACATATTCTGACTGCCATGCTGAACTTATTATCAGTGATCGTGTAGGATTGAGCGGCTCAGTTACCGACTTTGTCCTGCGTGCCCACAGCCATAAAGGACTGTTGACAGATAAAGAAGCTGTTTTTTCACAATTGGAATCTGCCCTGAAAGATCTTTTTGGTAAAGGTAAGGCGGCAGAAGAGCATACACGGCTTTTCATCAGTGTAGAGACTGCTGAAGAAATTCAGAGAGTACTCCATATTACAGAAAATTTTCCTGTTGATTTGGTGTTGGTCGGAGCCTATCAAGCTCATCTGTGTTCGGATGCGATCCGGAAGGCAGGAGCCAGTCTCATTATAGGTGACCAGATGTATATGGCCTATAACGTATATCGTGCAGACTGCAAAGAAATTTGTGAATTGGGGGCATGCGGTACTGCGCTGACAACTATTGCCAGTATGCCCAGAGGGGCGTCAGTGCTGCTCTGGAATATCATTCACACAGTGTCGTCAGGGGTAGCATGGGAAAAAGTGGCGGATATGGTCACCATAGAACCTGCCAAGCTGTTGGGGATCGATGAACAGGTAGGGAGCCTGACAACAGGAAAGGATGCAGATTTGGTAATTTGGTCGGGCAACCCCTTTCTCTGCTGCGATGCCAGAGTGGAGGCAACGCTGATAGAGGGAAAGATGGCGTATACATCTGAAGATTTTTGCCGGGAGATGGGAAGGGCACCCATGCTGCCCAAGGCCTGATGCTATAGATCGCCTGCTGCGGAGGATGTCGGAAGGAGCGATAAGAATATGCTGCTGATAAAGAATGCGAGAGCAGTCTATACAATGGCGGAAGGCATTTTATACGACTGCGACATTCTGATAGATGAAACAGGCAAGATTACGAAGGTCGGGACGGATATTCAGGTACAGGGCGCCCAGGTGCTTTCCGCAGAGGGGCTTGTTGCGATCCCCGGAATCATTGACCCGCATACTCATTATGGCCAAGCTGACTATATTACTGGAGAGACGCATTTGAATGATTATAGTCAGCCTATAACACCATCTTTTGATATCAAAAAAGGCATCAGAAAAGATTTGGGAGATTTTGACTGTGGTGTGAGGAATGGAATCACGACAGTTGCAATTTTGCCTGGAAGCGCTAATGTCATCGGTGGATATGCCATTGCGGTAAAGACATACGGTGACACTTTGGAGCAGATGATACTGAAAGATCCGATAGGGATGAAAGCCGCTTTTGGAGCAAACCCCAAGGGATGTTACGGCAGCAGGGGGATGATGCCGTCAACAGAAATGTCTGTCGTATATCTGTTTGAGAAGATAATCCAGGATACCAGAGAGTACATAGACAGCGGGAAAAAAACCTATAATCAGGATTTGGAAAAGATGGTTCCTGTAATTGAAGGGAAGCTTCCCTTGAAAATACATTGTGGAACGATAGATATTCCGGCCATATTATCGGTTTGTCAAAGGTATGGTCTGCGTTTTACCCTGGAACACGCTGTTGGCGCATCAGCTTATGTCAGGGAGATTGAACAGGCGGATTGTGATGTGATATTTGGTCCCACATCGCTGGGAGACTATGACGATACCGTCGCTGATTGGAAGGCGGCGATACACCTGATAGAAAAGGGAGTCAATGTTGCTTTGATGACAGACGGCCCTACCAATGCCGTCCATTGCCTTTTGCCGGAGTTGAGCGATCTTGTGCGGCTGGGTTATCCAGTGGAAAAAGCGCTGCGGCTGATTACCATAAATGCCGCGAAAGCCATTGGCGTAGGGGATCGTGTTGGATCGATTGAACCGGGCAAGGATGGCGATATTGTGCTGTTCCGTGGAATTCCTGCTTATGATGTGAGTGCCAATGTGCAGTATACGATCATAAATGGAAAGGTGGTCTATAAGGCGGATGAGAAGGTATCCTGATACACCGAAAAAACCGGAAGAATATTTCCTGCATGGTGAGTGCATTGTAGACGACTATATGTGGTTGGAAAATGCGGGAAGCGAGGAGACTCTGGGTTGGGTGGAAGCCCAGAATCGTTTTACGGAGCAATATTTCCAAGGAAATCTACGGGAGGAATTTCAGCGAACCAGGAAGTTTTTAAAAGAGAAGCCAGTTACCGCATCGCTGTCCAATATTACCCATGCTGCGGATAAGATCTATGCGGTCAGATATTCGTCAACCGGTGATTATGCTATTGTGCAGACGGATCGGTGCTTTCAAAAGCAGGAAGAGATCCCGTTATCCTTTTTGGATGAGTACCATTTTATCCCCGATGGTATAAAGGTTAATCCTGAAAATGAGGCTGTGGCCATTATCACAGGTATGGTGCCCGGGGAGAGCAAACCAGGTATATGTATCGTTGATTTGGGCAGGCAGACACTGATCCGGAAGATCGATAACATTTTCTTCGCATATTGGTTTCATGATGGAAAAACGATCCTATTGAGCGAAAGCGTTGTGGACCGGGGCGCAAACAGAACAAAAAATACTTTGAAACGATATAGCTTGGCGGAAGATTCTTTCACAGAGCTGTATGCGCATAAAGACAATTCACTGTTTATTCCCTGCCGGATTACGGAGGATGATCGGTATATTTTCTTTACAGTGGCGATCAATTACAGCAGAACTCAAGTGTTTTGCCTGGATACAGTGACCCAGAACGTAGAGGATATTTCCGGAGAACCTGCCGGATTGAACTTTTATATTGGCAATATAGGCGGCAGACACTACCTGCAAAGTGACTGCGAGTATAAAAACGGTGCCATCTACTCTTTTGAATTAACAGATGGGAAGGTCCGGCAGCGCAAGCTTATCATTACAGATCCAGACAGAATCATGGACAGCCTTTTTGTTGGGACGGCGGCAATTGTTTCGAACCGAATCGTTGTGACCTATCTGGATAATGCAGTCAACAAGATATATGTATATTCTGAGGAAGGCTGCTTTGAGAGGGAACTGCTGTTTGATGAGCGTTACTGCACTATAAAGCTTGTCGGGAAGAGCGATATCCCGGGAGATGAGTGCTGTTATTTTTCTGCGGAGAGCTTTACTTCACCGCAGAAGATATATCGTTATCTGCCTAAAGGGGGAAGGGTCCAGCTGTGCTGGTCGGCCCTGGAGAGAGATGGCAGCGCTTATGAAACAGAGCAGGTGTTTGTTCCGGCAAGGGATGGGACAAGATTAGCGGCATTTGTTGTACGCCGCAGAGACACCAAACTGGACGGCAGTGCGCCTGCACTTATTTTTGGCTATGGTGGGTATGGACTGAGTGTATTTCCCCATTTTAAAAATGGTGTAGTGGGGTTGGAAGTGCCGGATTGGCTGGATATGGGCGGTATCTATGTGAGTGTTACGATACGGGGAGGCGGTGAATATGGATCTGCCTGGCATAATGACGGGAAGCTCCGCAGGAAGAAAAACGCCTTTCAGGACTTTATCGACATCACGCAGTGGCTGATTGATAACGGTTATATTGATAAAGACAGGATCGCTATTGCCGGATGCAGCAATGGAGGATTGCTGATGTCTGCTCTGACCACCATGCGTCCGGATATGTTTGCTGCTGTGATTGACAGTGTACCCCATACCGATTTGCTGCGTTTCATCAATGACCCCTCGGGACCAATGTACAAGACAGAGTACGGTGATGTAAGTGATCCAGAGGACTTTCAGTATTTGAAGAGCTATTCTCCGTACCATGCAGTAAAGCGGACGCGATATCCGGCTGTATTTGTGCAAACAGGGGAAAAGGACAATAATGTCCCACCTTATCATGGGAAAAAGTTTGCCGCAAAATTACAGGAATGTCAGACGGGAGAAACGCCTATTTTACTGAAAGTCCTGAAAAATGGGGGACATAACAGAGGAACAGGGGAAGATAGATACGATACCTTTGCGCAATTTATTGTGTTCATTCGGGAACAACTGCGCATGGTAGAGGAGGTATGACCATGGCACTATTTCAGGGAACGTTTCGATCCAGAGTGATGGGCAGAGAGGTACATATGTCTGCGGCTCTGCCGGAAGAGGATGGCCCGTATAGAGTCTTGTATCTTCTCCATGCCTTGGGAGAGAACGATTCTGCGTATCTCCGATATACAGAGGTCGAGCGATATGCGATTGAGCACAATATTGCGATCATAATGCCCAATGCCGATAACAGCTATTATACCGACAGTGTATTCGGCGAAAACTACTTCACGCATATCGCATCGGAAATTCCTCAGGCAGCTTCCAGGCTTTTTCAAATTTCGGGTAAAAGAGAGGACACGTTTGTTGCCGGATTTTCCATGGGAGGGTATGGCGCTTTGAAAATAGGACTTTCTTTTCCAGAGCGCTTCAGCAAGATTGCGAGCATTTCTGCTCCGGCGGATCTTACGCTTTCCGGTCAATATGGCTCCCCCTTGTTTGCAAAGATATTTGGTCCTGACAATCCGATCAAAGGCACGGAACATGATATCAAAACGCTGGCCGAGCGGATATGCCGGGATCAGAAGCCCTTTCCGGAGATCTATATGTGCTGCGGCCTGCAAGACCGGCTGCTGGAGGCAAACCGGATAGTGTCGGGAGCTTTGAGAGAAATGGGAGGTTTCCTGCTCCAATATCATGAAGCAGCAGGGGGACACACCCTGGATTTCCGGAATGAGCATTTACGAAACGTGATTTTGTGGTTAACGGGGGAAGAACAAGATGCTTAGATATGTTATAAAGCGTGTGCTGCTGGTGATCCCCACCTTGTTGCTGGTAATTTTTGTTGTTTTTGCAACGATTAATCTGTCTCCCACCAATCCTGCCCAGATCATGCTGGGGGCGGATGCGACGCCTGAACAAGTCGAAGCGCTGGAAACCCAGCTGGGGTTGAACAAGCCCCTACTGGAGAGATATGTGACATATGTTGTAAACATATTGAAAGGAGATTTTGGAAACAGCTGGTTTACAGGTACTCCGGTGTTCGACGAGTTGTTTGCAAAGCTCCCCTATACATTTAATCTAACCATTATCGGTATGGCCTTTGCGATTGCTATCGGCCTTCCGCTGGGTATCCTGTGTGCCATCAAGCAGTACTCCATGTTTGACCGGACGGTAAATGTTGTGGTCCTTATTATGGCGGCTATGCCAAACTTCGTTGTTGGTATCGGCCTTATGGTCCTGTTTGGTCTGGTATTGGAAGTACCTGGACTGCCAATCAGTGGATTTGGTTCTTGGAAAAACTACATACTTCCTATTCTGACGAGTCTTCTTGTCGGCTGCGTTGGGTCCATTCGTATGGGCAGAACCATGATGATACAGACACTGAAAATGGATTATATCCGTACCGCAAAGGCGAAGGGGGCAAATAAGCGGCAGATTATTATGAAGCATGCTTTGCGCAATGCGATGTTTCCGCTTATCACGCAGTATGGCATGTCTTTTGCCATGGCACTGGGCGGAAGCGTCATATCGGAGCAATTGTTCGGGATTCCGGGAATTGGAGCGGCGATCCTCACCGCGGTCAGCCAGAAGGATGTTCCCATGATTATGGCCAGCACACTTTTCCTGTCCACTATTTATTGCTTGGCCATTATTTTGATAGACATCATTAATGCCTCTCTGGATCCCAGGATCAAGGCGCAATTAATAGCGAAGGGGTAAAGCATATGAATACTGTGCGAGAGAACGTTTGCTATAAAAATGATACCCTGGAAAATCAGTATACCTTTAGAAATAAAGCAAAACAGTTTTGGCGGCGATTCAGCAGAAATAAGGCGTCTGTTGTAGCTCTTGTGATCCTGTTTTGCATTATCCTTCTAGGGGTGTTGGCTCCGTTTATTGTGTCGTATGAAGATGTTACTGTAAAGCTGGATGCTACACAGACACTGATGCCGCCAAGCGGGGAACATATTTTTGGAACTGACATCATGGGAAGAGATATGTTCGGACGTATCATCCACGGTGTCCGCTACTCGGTGAGTATCGGTATTCTTGTCGCTTTTTCCATCGTTATAATTGGGTGTGTTGTGGGAATGTCTGCGGCGTATTTTGGTGGGGTTTGGGATACCCTCGTTATGCGCGCGTGCGATATCTTTATGTGTATTCCGGGGACACTGTTCACACTGACGCTGGTAATGGTATTTGGAACCGGCTTCAGTGCCATGGTCACGGCATTGATTATTTCCGGTATCCCCGGCTGCAGTATTGTGATGCGTTCCTTGGTGCTGAACATTGTACGGCAGGAATATATTGAGGCCGCAAAAGCGAACGGAGTGCGTCCTCTGAGAATGATCTTCAAGCACATCGCACCAAATGCCATGGGGCCGATTTTCCTGAACGCAGCAATGAATATTTCCGCTAATATCATGTCCATTGCCGGTCTTGGTTTCATTGGGGTAGGTATTCAGGAGCCGACTCCTGAATGGGGCACGATGGTTTCTACCGGCCTGCCCTATATTTTGCGGGCCCCCCACATGGTGCTGATTCCGGGAGCGTTCATCGCCTTGGTCTCGCTGTCGTTTAACCTGCTGGGGGATGGCCTTGCGGATGCGCTGGATCCCAAATTGAAGGACTGAGGGGGAGACTATGGAAAATTTACTGAGCGTTAAGAATTTAGCTGTTGAATATTATACTTCTGGTAGAACAGTCACAGTAAAGGCAGTTAACGGGATAAGCTTTGAATTGCCGCCAAGAAAGACGCTGGGATTGGTAGGAGAAACCGGAGCCGGAAAAACGACTACAGCGCTGAGCATCATGCGGCTGCTGCCGGAACGTACTTCTAGCATAGTGTCAGGCGAAATAAATTTCGCGGGGCGCGACCTTACAAATGCTGAAGAAAAAGAAATGGAGCTTATCCGAGGCAGCAAGATCGCCATGATTTTTCAGGATCCTATGTCCACATTAAATCCTTCTATACAAGTGGGAAATCAGATCCTGGAAGTACTGACGCTCCATAATTATTCCAATAAGAGCGGCAAGGAGCTGATGGAAAGGGTAGACCAGCTGATGCAGCTGGTGGGGATCCCTCCCGAGCGGAAGAAGAATTATCCCCATGAGTTTTCCGGCGGTATGAAACAGCGAATCGTCATTGCAATGGCTCTTGCGTGTGATCCGATGCTTTTGATTGCGGACGAGCCCACCAGCGCGTTGGATGTCACTGTGCAGGCGCAGGTATTGGCAATGATGGAGGAACTGAAGGAAAAGCTGGATATGTCTATGATCATGATAACTCATGATCTGGGGATCATCGCAAAGACATGTGACTATGTTGCTGTGATGTACGCTGGAGAATTTGTGGAGTATGGAACCCTGGAGGATATTTTTACCAGTAATCGGCACCACCCCTATACGGAGGGGTTATTTGGAAGTATCCCCAACATCAAAGATCAATCACCCCGGCTGCATCCTATCGCAGGATTAATGCCAGATCCCACAAATCTTCCCTCCGGCTGCAAGTTCCATCCAAGATGCAGCCACTGTAAAGAGATCTGCAAGACAACGAATCCGGAAATGGTTATTAGTGGCACTCACCATATACGCTGCCATTTGTATAAGGAGAATGAGGCATGAGTGAGTATTTACTGGAAACGAAAAATCTGTGCAAATACTTTGATGTGGGAAAAGGTTTGAAGCTTCATGCCGTTGACGGTGTTTCAATCAAAATACCAAGAGGGAAGACCTTGGGCATTGTAGGAGAAAGCGGCTGCGGAAAAACAACTTTGGGGCGAACGGTATTGGGACTGCTGAGCGCCACAAGTGGTGAGATCCTTTATGAAGGGAACGATGTTTCCAAGATGTCCGGCGAGCAGCTGCGTAATATGCGGCGGAAGATGCAGATCATTTTCCAGGACCCCTATTCCAGTCTTAATCCCAGGCACTCTGTATCCCAGGCGATAGCGGAACCGTTGATCGTATTAGGGAAGATGCGGAATAAGCAGGCGCTGAAAGAAAAGGTCTGTGAGCTGATGGATGTAGTGGGGTTGGACAGGCGCTTTTATTACTCATATCCCCATGAACTTGACGGCGGGCGGAGGCAGAGAATCGGGATCGCCAGGGCATTGGCGTTGGGACCGGAATTCATTGTTTGTGATGAGCCGGTTTCAGCGCTGGATGTGTCCATCCAGGCGCAGATCCTCAATCTTCTTATGGACATACAGGAAGAAAAGCATATCTCGTATTTGTTTATTACCCACAATCTTTCCGTTGTCAAACATATCTCCCATGAGATCGCTGTTTTGTACCTGGGCCAGTGCGTGGAGCAGTGCGAAACATCCGCATTATTTGAGAAGCCCTTACATCCGTATACAAAAGCCCTGCTGGACTCTATTCTGGCGCCGGAGATTGAAACACGAAATAAAGAATTTCATATTATTCGCGGAGAGATTACCAGCCCTGTCAATCCTCCGGTGGGATGTCGTTTTGCGGCAAGATGTCCCTATGCAGGCGAACAATGTACGAGGGAGAACGTTCCTTTTGAAGAAGTAGAAAAGAATCACTTTGTTGCTTGTATCCGGTGCAGAGAAATCAACAATATATGACAGAAGGAGAAGAAAAATGAAAACTGTAAGCAGAAGAATCCTCGTATCATTATTGGCATTGACGATGCTGACAGCGCTTCTGGCGGGATGCTCTGACTCGCAGGGACAGTCAGGGACAGGAGCAAAAACCAGTATTACTATCATGTCCGCTATGCCCACAGATACCTTTGATCCCTTTCCTGCTGAAGGATCTACGCCTGAGACCCAGTATGCAGAGTCCCAGTTGTCCCGTGATGCGGTTGCCATGAACATGGTATACAGCCATCTGGTAAAAATCGGAGAAAAAGGTGAGGTCTTACCGGATATTGCTGAATCCTGGGACGAATCATCGGATGAGTATATCACTTTTACCATCAGAAAAGATGTCAAATTTTCAAATGGAGAGGCTTTGACAGCAGATGATGTCATCTTTTCACTGGAATCCTACCGGGAGAGCCTTTTTGGCTCCATGACGGTGCTGCCTTATACAACGATTGAGAAGGTCAGTGATACGGAAATCAAGGTAGGGAAGCTGTACCCCTATTCCAAGACACTGGAATTTATTGCCATGAGTACGCCTATTGTGTCAAAAGAAGCCTACGAAGCAGAGGGCGGAAAAGAAGCGTATCGCTATACGCCGGTCGGCAGCGGCCCGTACATCGTGGAAGATATCAACGATGCAGGTGATATTACCTTTAAGCGTAATGACAATTACTTTATGGGGAAGCCTGATTTCGAGACTGTGGTGCTGAGAAAGCCTGTGTCCAGTGCTGCTGCGTTGATTGAACTGACGGCGGGGACTTTGGACGTGCTGTTTAATGTGACAGCGTCAGACGTAAAGACTGTGGAGAACAATTCTGCGCTGACGGTATTGTCGGCTCCCGGTGCCAGTATATCATTCATGACGCTGCACGGTGAAAAGTATGCAAATAAAGAGTTTAGAGAGGCCATTTCTCTGGCAATTGATAAAGAATCCCTGCTGGGATTTGCTTTGGAAGGGGAAGGAACAGTAGCCGATAAGATCTTTACCAAAGAGTTGCTGGGAGACCTTGATTCACAGGTAAATCCTTTGCCTGGATTTGATCCTGAAGGAGCAAAAGAAAAGCTGGACGCATCCGGTGTAGACAAAAACGCGCAGTACTCTATTTTGACCGATGGTACAACATCGGTAGTAGCAAACGCAATAAAATCTAACCTTACTGCAATAGGCTTGACCAACGTGGAAGTAGAGACTGTGGACAGTCCTACCCTGTATGCTCGGCTGCAGCAGGGCCAGTATGAGATGGCATTCTGGAGCCTTGGAAGCTTTAACCAGGCCTTGGAAGATGCTGTGGGTGTGTTTTCCACAGAGAAAAAGCCGCCCAATGGTTCTCAGTATAACTGGATGTATGGCGGCGAGACGGAGGTCATTAACTCTGCTTACCAGCAAATCATTGCTGAAGGCGCTACCAAGGAACAGCGTGATGCGGGAATCGTGGATATTATCAATAATGTCCACGAGGAGTTCTTCATCGTCCCGCTTTACAGCGGAAATACCTTTGCGGTTGTCAACTCCTCCCTTGACTACTCCTTGGCAAACGCGGAGTATTCATTTATTTATGTAGGTGACATTAAGAACAAGTAATAACAATATTCCACTACACCCCGGCACCTTCGGGGTGTAGTGGAATCATGATATTGAGGTAGAATTTATGGAGAAACGATATATCTCGTATCTGTTTGAGCAGCTGCGGAATCTATCAGAGATCCCGAGTCCAACAGGATATTATACAGAAATGCAGGAGTATCTCATCCGAGAGGTAGAAGCTATGGGCTATGCAGCCCAAAAGTTCAACCGTGGCGGATTCCGGGTGGACTTGGGCGGCCAGGGCGACACCTTGGTGATTACATCCCATATGGATGATATTGGACTGTCTGTGCGTTATATAGACGGACAGGGGCGGCTCCACCTGAACAATATCGGTGGCTTGTATGCACCATACACGCTTTTCTCTAATGTAACGGTGATTACCCGTTCCGGCAAAAAGTATACGGGAACAGTGCAGAAAATAAGACCGTCTGTCCATCAAAAGCTTTCAGCAGAAGAAATATTTGAAAGAATGGAATATGATACAAATATTGTCGTATATCTGGATAAATTTGTATCATGCCGTCAGGATGTGGAGGACCTGGGGATACACTGTGGTGATTTCATCGCTTTGCAGACGAATTATACCGTTACAGAAGATGGCTTTATCAAAAGCCGCTTTTTGGATGATAAATCTTGTACAGCGGTTCTGCTCACTTATATGAAGTATTTAAAAGAAGAGAAGGTAGAGCTGTCCCGGCACATTGTTGCTCATTTTTCTGCGTTTGAGGAGACTGGAAATGGTGGGTGCACAGGACTGCCCGACGATATTTGTGAAATGATTGCGCTGGACATCGGAGTAGTTGGTGGGGAGTCAGACGCACGGGAAGATAAGGTCAGCATATGTGTTCGTGATGCCAGAGGACATTACTCTCGGGATGTAGTAAACTTGCTGATCGAGCTGGCGGAAAAGAATACAATTCCCCATTCCGTCGATGTAAATATGCCCAGCTATGGGAGCGATACAAACGCCGCAATTGAGGCGGGGTATGACATCAGACATAGTTGTTTTGGCCCGGGGGTTTTTGCCACCCACGGATATGAACGTGCCCACAAGGAAGGGATCGCGGCAACATTGCAGCTATTGACTCTGTATGCTAAATAAATGAAGGTGGAATATGAAACTATCGGAAATTAGCTACCAACGAGTTACTTTAGAGGAATATTCCCGTATTATACATGCAATTTTGGAGGAATTTGATCAGGCGGAGTCTGCTCAGCAGCAAAAAGAAGTATATCTTAGATTTATTCAGCAAACAAAGCATTATCAGACGATGCGTGCACTGCTGAGCATACGCAGGTCACAAAATTCCGAAGACACCTTTTATCAGGAAGAGGAAAAATACTATATCCAGCATAGTGGTCAATTCCGTATTTTAAATGAAAGTATGAAATCCCGTCTTTTACACTCTCCCTATAGGAAAGAATTGGCGGAGCTTACGCATCCTCTTATTTTTGCTAAGCTGGATAATGCATCACGGATTTATTCCGAAGAAATTTTACCGTTAGTAAAAGAGGAAAGGCTCCTCTGTCAGGAATATTCCCGCATCATGTCTACAGCCAAGATTCCTTTCCGTGGATGTGAGTACACGATTTCTCAAATGGGAAGGTTCTGTGAAGACAAAAATCGTGAAACCAGGCGGGAAGCTTATGCTGCCCAAGGACGGTGGATAAAATCGACAAATGTTGAGGATATCTTTGATAAGTTGGTAAAAATTCGCGATAAAATAGCAAAAATATTGGGCTTTACGAGTTATACAGAAGTTGGATATCTGGATATGAACCGAGTTGGATATTCCAAAGCTGATGTGGCGAAGTTCAGGAAACAGGTGAAAGAAGATCTTCTTCCCGTTGTGATGGAGCTGAAAAAGAAACAGGCCGCTGATATTGGTGTAAGCGAGATCACTCTGATTGATAACACAACAAAATTTATAGAGGGAAATCCCCAGCCGATCGGAAACGCAGACTATCTCTTTGAAAAAGGTCGGGAGATGTATGAAGATATGTCTCCTGAGACACATCAGTTTTTCCATTTTATGCTGGACAATGAGTGCTTTGATGTTTTGAGCAGGGATAATAAGGCACCCGGGGGATACTGTACATCCCTGCCTGAATATAAACTGCCGTTTATCTTTGCCAACTTCAACGGTACTGGTACAGATGTTGATGTGCTCTTTCATGAATGTGGTCATGCCTTTTTTGATTACATGAATCAAGACATCCCATATCCTGACTTGCAGAATACATTTATGGAAACCAGTGAAACCCACGCAAAATCTATGGAGTTTTTTGCACAGGGGTATAGTAAGTGGTTTTTCGGCGACAGGTATCAGGACTACGAATATGCGCATTTGTCGAAAGGCCTGGATTTTATTCCGTATGCCGTTATCGTGGACTATTTTCAGGAACTTGTGTATGACAACCCTGATGATACGAAAGAAGAAAGAAATGCGCGCTGGAACCGTTTGATCCAGGAGTATGCACCTTATTTGGCAGCGGATGACGTGGATTACTATAAAGAAGGTATTCGGTGGCAGTTTCAGTTACATATTTTTTCGGCGCCCTTTTATTACATTGATTATGCGCTGAGCCAGGCTGTAGCGCTTCAGTTTTATGCAGAAATTTCAAAGGACAGAAACACTGCTTGGAAAAAGTACATTTCCTATATCAAAACCAGTGCTTTTATGCCCTTTGAGGACGGCGTAAAAGCTGTTGGACTTCGTTCTCCATTTGAAGCCGGGGCGCTGAAAGAAGTAGCAAACGTCGTCCTGAAAGAGCTTTTTCCTGGAAATTAGGTTGAAAGGGAATGCATGGATGTAATGGGAAAGATGATGAAAATTTTATTTTTAGGAAATAGCCACACCTATTTCAATGATATGCCTCAAATATTCAAAGAAATCTGCCAAGGCTATGGAATAGATGTTGATGTAACGATGCTGGCTTTCCCAGGGGTGACATATGGTTGGCATCTTAAGGAGCGGTATCACCTTAGATTTGCCTTGATGTACGGGGACTATCAGTATATAATTATGCAGCAGGCATCTCACAGCCCGTGTCCCAGCATGGAGGAGACATTGCGCGATGGCATGGAAATCATTGAGCTGGCTAGAAAGAATGGCGTAACACCCATACAGACCATACCGTGGGCGGAGAAACGATTTCCGCAAAACCAGGAAAAGATCAATAAGATCTACCAGGAATTGCATCGGAAAACAGGTGTGACGCTTAATCCTGTTGGCCACATCTTTGAAAAGCTGAAGGAAGAGCTTCCGGAAATATCTCTCTATTGGAAGGATGGAGAACATGCTTCTTACTATGGCTCTTATGTAAATGCTTTGACTACATTTTCAACTCTGTTTGATGAGGATATCATGCTTGCGCCGACAAAGGCACATAATTTGTATCCATTGGCAGAAGATGCTGGGGAAATCTGCCCTGGTGGTCCGATTATGGATAGAAAAGCCACGGAAATAATGGTAGAGGACAGGTATGCCAATGCCATTAAAAAGTGTGTAGAGCAGTATTGCAGTAAGAAAATAGAGAGTGCGTGCTAGAGTGCTGCTGATCTGTCGGCGACAATAGGGAGTGTTGTGCCGTAGACTTGAAAAAACAATATGAAAAGGAGAAGATATCATGCTCAAAACGAACAGGGAAGACCTGCCCATATTGCTGGTTCAGGGACAGGTACGCCACTCCAAGGGAAGTATGGCCTACCGTCATACCATCGATGGTGAGCCTTTCACTCTGCCGGGTACCGGCGGTATTACCCTCAATGCCAAGATCGGCGATCGATGTGTTGGTTGGGCTGCCGACCACCTGGAGCCCGGTGTAACTGCCCGAAATGAGAATGATGAGTATAACGCTGCGCTTCAGGGGCTCAGCTGTATCGGCAACACTGCCATCGTTACCAGCGGCGATGCCAAAGGCGCCCGGGGCTTTGTTACCGGCAAGCATGGTGGCTGTGAGCACCTGCTGTGCTGGTTTGACCAGGAGACCATGGAGAAAATGTCTATTGGTGACAAGATCGATGTGCGCAGCCAGGGACAGGGCATGAAACTGCTGGATTACCCTGATATCCTGCTGCGGAACATGAGCCCTGAGCTGCTGGAGAAAATGAACATTACCGAGGTGGATGGCAAGCTGCGGGTAGGCGTGGCCAAGATCGTGCCCGGCTGCATCATGGGTTCTGGCCTGGGGGCTTCCACATCCTACTATGGTGACTATGATATTACGCTGCATGATAAAAAGCTGACTGCTGAGTATGGCCTGGACAAGCTGCGCTTCGGCGATATCGTAGCCATCCTGGATGCGGATACCCGCTTTGGCCGCAATTTTGTTACTGGTGCTATTACCATCGGCGTGGTGGTCCACTCTGACTGCATCCTGTCTGGCCATGGCCCTGGAGTCACCACCCTTATGACATGTAAGACTTCCCTTATCGAGGCCGTTATTGATGAGGGTGCTAATTTGGCAGATTACTTTGTCAAATAGCTGTACGTAAATTATTGTCAGGAATCTTTACCTAATTTATTTTATACCTGAATTCAAGCTGCACCTGTAAGAGGTAGAAAATATCTGGAAATATCAAAGCCGGCATGCCCAATCGTGGGCTGCCGGCTTTGATATATTTTATCAGGAATTGTTATTACTATTTGTTTTTGTAGGGCTCCAAAAATGCGTGGAAATGACGCATGGGCAAGTTGTGGCCCCAAATGATTCGCATATTCGGAATATTTTCTCGATCCTCATACAAAGCCTTTACTGCTGCGATCACATAGTCTAAATGCTCCCGACTCAGTTGACTGCGATTGATAGCGAAACGGACTACATTAGCTACTTCAGCCTGTTGTTCTGGTGTCTTCAGATCATATTCCATAGAATAATCGCCTAGTTCCGACACACGTATTCCGTAGCGGCGGATCAATTCAAGACTGAAGCCTTCACCTGCAAAAGTTTCATGGCCCCGTTTTCCGCCAAAGAATTCATCCATATTAATATATACGGCATGTCCGCCAGCCGGTAGAACGACTCCCTTAATACCAGCCTGATAGAATCCCTGGGCCAGATATTCACATTGTTTTACACGAGCGTCCACGTAATCAAACCGGCAGCTTTCATAAAGACCTTGAGCCAGCGCCATGATATCACGACCGGACATCCCGCCATAAGAGTCATTACCATAGCAAGAAATTTGTTTTACATTCAATAACACGCCGACATCTCTTTTTTCAGTACCATCTTCGTTCATTTTGATAAAGTAGGCATTTTCTGCCCACCGTGCCGCATCATAGATATATGGAATGTCATATTTGTGGGCGATTTGACTTACAGCCCGAAGATTGGCCATAGAAACGGGTTGTCCGCATACGGTATCTTGAAAAAACAAAAGCTGTTGTGACAGATCAAAACCAAGTATAGACGTCGTTTACACTTATGTATCCCCATGTACAGTGTGATGGTGAATGGAATAATGTAGTAGAACCTCCTGCGAGATGCTTAATAAAAGCATGACGCAGGAGGATTTTAATTGAAGAGTACGTTCAGGTGAAATTAAAGAATTCTCTTGATAAAATATACCTGCTGGTATATAATAACATAAAAAATAAGTACAAAAATGTATCTAAAGTGCTGAGGTAAAAAGTCTTAAAAATCTGGACAGAGAAACATGTCAATATAAATTTTTCAAAATTATATGAGGTGTTTTATGGTTGAATTTTTAGGAAAGCATAAACAATTCATATTTAAATGGTGCAGTATTGTATTAGGAAATGCCGTTTTGGCTTTTGCTGTTGCTGCTTTTGTGGTGCCTCACGATATTATAATGGGTGGCGTAACTGGAATCGGAATTCTACTTAATCGTATTTTTAATGTAGATGTTGCCCTAAGCGTTCTGGTACTAAACATTATGGCTTTATTATTAGGACTTTTTGCTTTAGGTAAGCATTTTTTTATTGCAACTGTAGCAAGCTCTTTTTTGTATCCTATTTTGCTGAGCATTATGGAAAGAATTCCAGGTATCACTTCTTTGACTGATGATATCCTTTTGGCGTCGCTATTTTCGGGTGGCTTGATTGGGATCTCTTTAGGGCTAGTGCTTCGCGTGGGAGCATCTACCGGAGGAACTGATGTAGTAAATCTTGTGCTCAGCAAATGGCTGCATTTGCCGGTTTCAATTTTTGTCTACGCTGTGGATGCTGTTATTCTGGGCGGACAGGCGATTTTTACTGAGCCGAAGAAAATACTTTATGGGTTGGCGCTGTTGGTTGTTGAAACAATAGTTCTGGAGCAGGTAATGGTGCTTGGACAAGCGCAGATTCAAGTTTTTGCAATATCTCAACGGTATGAGGAGATCCGCAATAAGCTTTTACTTGATCTGAGTGTTGGTGTAACAATGGTAATGATTGAGACCGGTTGTACCCAGCATCATCAGAAAGGAGTTCTTTGCGTAATTCCCCCCAGAAAATTGTTTGCTGCAAAGGAATTGATTCATTCTATCGATCCAGGTGCATTTATCACTGTAACGCAAATCAAAGAAGTCCGTGGTCAAGGATTTACATTGGAGCGCAGAGATTATGCTTTTGACAAATGACGCGGGAGAGGATTTTCTGCGCATTACTGTGGAACAAATAGCTGATAAGATATAGAAATTTGGAGTGGGGCAACAGGAGAAGCTGGCTGTCCTAGGGCTGCAGCATATGAAAGAGGGGTTAAAGTCCCAAAAATCTGGTTTTGTGACCTGCGGCTACCCTTTATAACAAAAAGTCCCCATCTGCAATTTTGCAGATGGGGACTTTTTGTTCCCTCTCTCAGCCGAAAAGTTACTCCGGCAAGGAAGTGTAGATCAATATTTGCAGAATTGCTCGCGAATAGAAGTCATTTCCTGGACGATGTCATCTACATCCAGAACCATTTCCATCATGCCCACCTGCTCATCATAAATGGCGGGGTCAAATTCGCCCTTGATCTCAGGCTCACAGACATGATATACCTTGAGTCCCAACGAGACTCCTGTCAACGGACCGGCATAGGTGGGGTCACCATTGGTGACTGTCTCAGCGGCGAGGCCGGAAGCTTCTCCTTCAGCTGCCCCCAGGAGAACGACGACGTTCTCAGGGCCATACTGTTCGGAAAACTCCTTGACCCGCTTCTGATTTTCCAGATCCATTGCACCAGCGGCCGTTCAGACGAAGCACTCAGTAGAGGAAAATACAACTTCTGCTCCGGCGCTCTCCGCGCAGGCCTCGATAGCCTGGCCGGGAATGCCGTCCCGATCACCGATAATGATCACTTTCTTGTCTTTTAAGATGCCCATATAAGCTCCTCCTTTCCTTCCAGGATATGTCTAAATCTCCCTGGCCGGGCGGGGCGGCTATATCACCCCACCCAGCCGGGATGCTGGGACGCGATCTTTTATATTCTGGTTTTGAACACTGTCTGCTCGCTGACTGGTGTAGCCAGAGCCTGCAGTGCCACACCTACTCTGTGGTAACGCAATTTCCACTGCTCTTCCCGAGGACTGTTGGGATCGCCCAAGGGGTAGGGGATCGAAATGGTGGGAACGATACGGTTGGCGCCCACCGTGGTGGATACCGGGATCAGGTTGCACATATGGACCACCGGGAACCCGGCCTTTTCAAACTCTTTTACCATCGTTGCACCGCAACGCGTGCAGGTACCTCAGGTGGAGCCCATGATAATGGCGTCTACCTTGTCCTTTTTGAAATAGGGAATCATCTCTTGGGCCATGCGCCGGGCCTCTGCCTCTGTCGTACCGGTACCCACGGTGCTGTAGAAGAACGAATGGAGACGACCAATGACACCCTCTTTTTCGTAAGCTCGCATGGCGTCAATAGGCATAATAACATTGGGATCGGCGTTAGCGGCAGCGGGGTCGAAGCCGGCGTGAATGGTCTTGAATACGCCACTCTCCAGCCGGTCCATGCCGGAAATATCATAGCGGCCCCAGCGTGTGGCGGAAGCGGACTGAATCCGGTCGGGGTTATCCACGGGGACGATGCCGCCGGTAGTTACCATGGCGATGGTGGCCTTGGACAGGTCTGCCACAGGAGGTGCGATGGGTACCAATTCCTTCTTTGGAATGGCCAGTTCGGTTTCATAGGGAAGGCCATTCATCTTCCGGATCAGCATCTGGACCGCCCGGTAGGCAGCTGTATTTTCCCGTTTATCCTCCAGGAAATACTCATGACGACAGCCGCGAGGGAAGTACCCCTCGGCTTTGGCACCCAAAGTGGGCTCGCCAGCCAGCACTTTATTGACGTACTTTACCATCTTTGATACGTCCTGACGCATTTTTACAGCGCCGTTGCCGCCTTCAAAAATGATGACATCCTTTTTAAACATCTCCACGCCAGGGTTTTCCACGTGCATGGAGGTTACAGCGGGAATGTCCAGTTTTGCCTGAATGGCTTTGCAGATGGTACCGCAGGCTACGCCGTAGCGGCCTGCCTGGAAAGCGGGTCCGGCAATGAACAGATCCGCCTGCTTGCCCTCCAGAAGCTGGAGGATTCGGTCCACAGCCTCATCTGTGCGGGAGCCAATGAAATTATCGCCGCAGACGATGGTGTAGGTCACCTGGGCATCCTTCAGGGCTCCGTTGATGGCCATGGTGGGACCTACAGTCCCTTCCACGATATAGGGCTCCTGATCTGCCTTTTCCTCGCCACCTACGCCGCCGAAGAACTGATTGATGTAGCAAATGACATGTTTCATAGATGGATGCACCTCCTTCTCTTAGTATTCCAACATGGTCTTGACAGACAGACCGGAGATATGGTCACCACAGAACCAGTTGTTGTCCTCCATAATGATGGAGCCGTCATCCCGGGCGGACTTGCCCAGTACCTCGTCGTAGCCCCAGGAGCCGGACATGCCGTCCCGGTTCATGGCCTCCAGGCAGCCGATCACCGTCTTGCAGGCGGGCAGTCGGGACAGCTCTGAGACGTTACCGGTGGATACCAGGGCGGTGAGTTTCTCGTCCAGGGTCACCAGGGGCTGGGAGAAGCCGTCACGGCCGGTACACTCGTTGGACACGCCTACCACGGGAATGCCGGCGTCCTCCAGGATCACCTGGCAGCGGACATAGTCCGTATCCGGGTTACCATAGCCCTCTTCCGTTACGATGGCGTAGTCCACGCCCAGGTTAAGGGCCATATTGCGTACCATGACAGCGGCCCGCTCCTTCTGATCCAAGGCTACGTTCAGCATGGACATGATCACGCCCACAAAGTTAAGGCTCTTTCCGTCCTCGGCAAAAAGCTCCTTGATGATGGGGAAGTTCTGCATCTCGTAAGTGGACCACTTGGAGGAGGAGGGCATAAAAGATCCGGAGATGATAGCTCCGTCCAGCACCTCGGTGGGGCTGACGAAGGTGGGCAGATACTTGTTCATATCCCAGCCGTAGAGGAGATCGTTGTAGCCCAGGGCCTCCATTTGGGACTGGGGCTGCATGACCAGGGCCACATTGGGCAGATCATTGCGCGCAGAGCTCCGCTTCAAGATGGGATCGAAGACATACTCCTCTGTGTCCTCGGCAGGGAGGTTCTTGACGATTTTTCCCAGATACTCCGCCAGCCGGTGCCCTGCCCAGCGAAGGGCGTGGTTGCACTTTTGCTGCTCGTGGCGCTCGAATTCCTCATCGGTATCGCCAACCAGGCAGATATTGACCAACTTGGACCAGTAGGTGTGCTTGGCACCCTCGCCGCCCATGTCGATAACGCCGTCTCCGAAGGAGCCCCAGTTCTTGGCCACCACAGTGACGCAGCAGCCCTTGAGGGCCTTCAACTCTCCGTCTCCCGCAGGGACCACATCATCTGTGACCCCGGGAAACAGGCAGCGGCCATCCATACGGCAGCGGGGCTCGATGGTTTCAATGACCGGCACAATTCTGGTGTCATCGCCGGGCCTGGCAATGACGATATCCAGGTCGGTGATGTGTTCGTCGCAATCTTTCAGATAGGCGACAGCAGCATCCTTATTGATGTAGAGGATTCCGTCCTCAAAAGCGTCCCGCTGACTCAGCTGGACGTCTTTGACATACAGATTTCCGATATTCAATTTCATCTGATGTACCACTCCTCACTTTCTGTTCTTACATTCTTTAACATACAGAAGGCGCGTACAGAGTAGTGGATGAGCTGTCCGCCTTTTACTAATCGCGATTATAATATTTTGAAAATGAATTGTCAAGTGACTTATAAAAATTTGGGGCAGGAGGGAGGGATACATGGGACCGTAAAACATAAAACAGCGGTACACTCTATGGTGTACCGCTGTTTGCTGCACTGATTATTCGGATTTTGCTGTAAGGAACTGAATAGCCGCCAACATGCGATCTGTCTGCTGCTGATTGGCCAGAGTGCCTGACTGGGCATCGCATTCCTCCAGCAGCTTCCGGAAGTAGCATATGGTCAGGTCGTTGATAAGGGGCAGATGCGCTGCCGGAAAGAAGCCCTCCTGGGCCAGAGGAGCCAGCACCTTCTGGTTACGGGCTTCCAGATCTCCTGCCAGCAGCATTTCCCGCACGGGACCGTCTGTGACTGCAAGTTGTCCGGGATAGATTTCGTAGTACCGCAGCACCGTCTCCGCTAAAGGTTTGCTGTGGGGGCGAAAAAATAGGTGATAAAATATCAGTGGATGGGAAAAAGCGTGGAGGCAGAAAACTTTCCATGTGTGTAGATAAATTTCATATGCGCTTTGTAGGTGAGGAATATCCGCTGCCAGCGTACGGCAGTAATTCTCCAGATAGCTCATGCTGGCCAGGGTGATCAAATCGTCCGCGTCATCAAAATATAGATACAAAGTGGCGCTGTTGAGTCCGACGGTCTGAGCCACTTTTCGGATGGATACCTGCTGAATTCCTTCCAGATCAATGATCTCTCTGGCACAGCGGATAAAATTGGCGGTGATTTTATTGCGCTCCTGCGGCGTATATCGGTTTCTTCCCATATCATTTAGGCACCCTTGAAAAAGGGGAGGCCGCCCTCCTCTGGATAGATCTGCTAGTTACTTTTATAATATAGATTATTAAAAAAATCAAGGTGAATTTTTTTATAGTTATTTTATATAGATCAATAATTGCGTTTGACATTTGTTCTGATTTCCATATATAATATAATCGCGTTTATGATAAGTGGATGAGCGCTTTTACTCCCGTTTGCCCGCCTTTCAATATGATTGTGAAAGGAGTGCTTGCGTGAGGAGAGAAAAGGTCAATATGGTATTTCTGACAGCGGCGGCACTGGTTGCAGTGACGGCGCTGTGGGGGCTTTTGCGCCCGGAGCAGCTGGAGGCGACGGCAGGAGTTCTGTTTCAGGGCATCACCGGCGGCTTTGGCTGGTTTTATCCTTTGGCAATGACTCTGTTTACCGGCTTTGCTGTTTGGATCGGATTTTTCAGTAAATATAAGCACATGCGCCTGGGCCCTGATGATTCCCGACCGGAATATAGCAATACCGCATGGTTTGCTATGCTGTTTTCCGCTGGGATGGGCGTGGGGCTGGTGTTCTGGAGTGTGGCGGAGCCTCTGCAATTCTACGTGGAGCCTCTTGGGGCAGAAGGAGGAACAGCGGCGGCAGAGGAGTTTGCCTTTGCCAAGGCATTTCTCCATTGGGGGATCCACCCATGGGCCAACTACGCCGTAATGGCCCTGGCCCTGGCTTACATGCAGTATCGGAAGGGCCAGCCCGCCCTGATCAGTTCTCTCTTTGTCCCTGCGGTAGGTGAGAAGCGTACCAGAGGGGGCTTGGGTAAATGTATCGATGTGCTGGCTCTTCTGGCCACTGCTGGCGGGGTGTGCACCACCCTAGGGCTCGGTGTTATGCAGATCAACTCCGGTATGAACTTTATTTTTGGTATTCCTGTTACCACAGTGCTGGTGGTGGGAACAGTCATCGTCCTCTCGGTGATTTATGTGGCTACCGCTGCAGCAGGGGTGGAAAAGGGAAGTGCGCTGGTCTCCAATGCCAACGTGATGATCGCCGCCGCGGTGGTAGTATTTCTTTTTTTGGCGGGCCCTACGGTGGATATCCTCAACAATTTGACCGAAGGAACCGGTCTCTACCTCTCCCGCTTTATTTACGACAGCTTTGCTCTGGGTGCTTTTGAACACAAGGAGTGGTACAGCAGCTGGACCATTTATTACTGGGCTTGGTGGATTGCATGGGCGCCTTTTACCGGCTCTTTCATTGCGAGAATCTCCCGTGGCAGAACGGTAAAGGAGCTGATCGCTGGAGTCATGCTATTGCCTGCAGCAGCCTCCATGGTATGGTTTGCCGTGTTTGGTACCCTGGGAATGGATTTAGGTTTGGATTTTGCCCGGGAGGCTGTTCAGTCCGCATCCACGGCGCTGTTTACTGTCCAGTCCCAATATCCTCTGGGAAAAATCCTTTCTGTGGTCATGCTTGTCCTGGTGTGCACCTTTTTTTGTGCCAGCGCCACGTCTGCCACTATTGTTCTGGGCATGTATTCGGAGCACGGCACGTTGAACCCCTCCAACCGGAGCAAAGTCATCTGGGGAGTTCTTTTGGCGGCTTTGACTCTGTCGCTGATGCTCTCCAGCGAAAACGGTCTGGACATGCTCAAGACCCTTTCCATTGTTGTTGGATTCCCCTTTGCTGTTATCAAAGTGCTCTCCCTGGCCTCTTTCCAAAAGGCTCTGATGTCGGAGGACACCGAAGCCATTGATCAGGCCTATTCCGACTCCCGCAAAAAGAAACCGAATACAGCCTCACAGCAGTATGAATAATACAATAATTGCCTGGACCCGGCAGGCCCCGGAGGTGTGGGACGAGCTGCAAAATACTGGCACTTATTATGTGCGGGAGGCGTATATTCGGAGCAAAAACGGTCCTATCTCCGACTACTATCTGGAGTTGTACCGCTGGTATACCCTTCGCTGCCGGAGCTATCTTGCCATCCCGGAGGGATTGTCCTATCCTATCTGGCTGGCGCTGACAGAGGAGGCAAGGCTTCCACCGGCGGAAAATACCATCTCTCTGACTCTGGAGGTCCCTAGTGAGTGCCTGTTCATTATGGACTATGACAAGTGGGGCTACCGGGTGAACCACTGGTATATTCCAGTGGACGCGGAGGATGAGCGCCGCTATAACGAAGAGCTCAAGCGCTGCGGCATTGACAACGAGGCACTGCTGATTATGACGGACAAGGGAAATTACTACCCAATGCTCCGGCAGAAGATCATCCGCAGCTGGGACCGGCTTTTTGCCGGTCCCTCTGCTAACCCGGACGCCAATGTAGGCACCGTCTGGGAGATAAAGGCGGACTGGGTGAGAGAGGTGGAGATCTATGGTGCATGACAGGGCAACCGTGACACTGTGGACGGCTCAGCGGCAAGTGGTTCTGGATACGCTTATGCGCGACGGAATCTATATGGTAAAGCGAGCATACATTGATGAAAAATATCAGGAGACAGCATGGATATTCCGGGAGGCCTATAGCTTTTTCCGGGAGACTGCGTCCTCAATCCTGCCGCCTCCAGAAGAAGCTCAGTCGGGGATCTGGCTCTATCAGGATCTCCGGTGGGCCGGAGCAACTGCGGATTCTCTGGTGCTGCGGCTGGAGGTGCCGGTGGAGCAGGCCATCTTTTTTGACCTGCGCCTTTGGAACCGAATATTGAATCTTCAGTTTCTAGGAAAAGATCTGCAGGAGGAGCAGGCTTTTGCCCGGGAACTGGAGCGGCTGGGTCTGAAAAGTACCATGCCGCTATTCCAGACCCCGTACTATCCGCTGCAGCGGCGGGCGGTCCGGCAGAGTTGGAAGCGGTTGTTTGAGCCGCCTTTGCCGCCGGAAACGTATCGGCAGGCGGCTGTGTGGGTACTGGAAAAAGAGTGGCTGAGAGAGGTCAAATATCCGGAAGGAACAGCTTGATTTCAGTTTTCTAGGTAACTTCGGAAGTGTAATATTCCATCTCGGTGTCTCTATATATGGGAATGAAAGGCCAGCCATTGGTAGATACCAACGGCTGGCCTTTCATTTTCTTCAGACGCAGGGATGAAACTGCGTGACCGCAGTATCCGTCCGCTCATGAAATGCCGCGAAAGACGGTGATGAATATTGATCAGACCAACACGAATCATGACCAGAGCATGTGTATATGGTAATCTGGAGAAAAGCAATCGCTTCTGCTGATTGCATATGGCAGTATGACGCTTCATGATATGGTGTCAGCTTTCTGCCTTCGAGAGCATCATCCGCTTCAGCGCCGCGGCTGCGGCGCTGAGGCATTTTGTTTTATCTTCCAGCAGGATGATTTCCCTTTCGGGTTTCAAGCCAATCACTTCGATGGGGACGATCGTCTTCTGTTCGAGATCCCGCTTGGCCATGAATTCCGGCACGAAACCAACACCAAGCCCTGCTTTGATCATTGGCAGTATCTGGTCGGAGGTGGCCAGATCAATATCCGGTTGCCACTCCAGGCCATAGGGGAGGAACAAGTGGGAGTAGAAATCGTAGGTCTTTGCATGCCGTCCTAAACTGACGATAGGGTAAGTAAACACTTCGTCTGGAGTGATCCGCCGCTCTTTAGAATAATCAGAGCATGCCGCAGCGACAAGAAGTTCTTTAAAGGCTAAAAGGGGAGTGCTCTGTATATCGGGCAAAAAATCGATGGGGGAGGTGACGACAGCCAGATCCAGCAGCCCCTTGCGCAAAGCCGCTGCCGTGCTGGAGGTAGATCCATTGGTGATGTGAAGGCGGATGCCCGGATATGCCGCCCTGAATTTTGCCAGCACGTCCAACAGGACGCCATACAGCGCGGTTTCCGTAGCCCCGATCCGAATGGTGCCTGTGCGCATCTTTCCAACGCCGGACAACTCGTTTTCCGCCTCTCTCAGCTGGGAATAGGCGATCTGCACGTGGGCATACAGCTTTTCACCCTCCGGTGTGAGGGTGACGCCCTTGTTGGAACGCGTCATCAGCCGGCAGCCAAGCTGGCTCTCCAGGTTGTTCATATATTTTGTGATGTTGGGCTGGTTGCTGTGCAGAATCTCTGCCGCATGAGAGATACTGCCATACTTGGCCACATAATAAAAAATCCTGTAATAATCATAGGAGACTTTGTCCATGTGCTTCCTCCATACACGATCCGTATATCGGCCATGTAATATATACTTTTTACATGGTGATGAAATGATTATATTCTATGTGAATGGAAAAGTCTATACGAGGAGGGTGCGAGTATGGAAAATTTCGCAATCTGCATTGGCCGCGAATATGGCAGCGGCGGCAGGGAAGTGGGGGAAACACTGGCTCATAAGCTGAATATCCCGTGCTATGACAAACTGCTGATCAAGCAGGAGCTGGCAAAAGACGGTGTCAGGGATGGTGTCTCGGACCAACTGGATGAGAGACTGCCTGCAGCGATCCTGTCGGGCAATGCGTTCGCGGATACCGCGGCGATCATGCAGAATTTTTACTTTTCTGATGGACAGGCCGCTTATGCTGTGCAGAGGACTTTGAAGCGGCTTGTGGCGGAGCAATCCTGCGTAATAATCGGAAGATGCGCATCTGTATTCTTGTCTGGTTTGCCGCTGCTGTCGGTATTTGTCTATGCGGATGATGCCGATTGCCTGCACCGCATTGAGGAAAGAAACCATATCTCGGAAGAGGAGGCGCGCAAGCGTTTCAAGCAGATCAACAGGCTGCGCAGACAGTATTTCGACTTCTATTCTGACACGGGGTGGGGAAAGCCGGAGAGCTACGATCTCATGCTTTCCAGCAGTGCTCTGGGAATAGAAGGATGTGTAGAGCTGATCCGCGAGAGTCTCTCCTACAGAAAGGCGGTGTGTTCTCATGAATAAGGATTTGACCGTCGGTAAGCCATCCACGGTTCTATGGCAGTTCTGCCTCCCGCTGTTTGGAAGCATTATCTTCCAGCAGATCTATAATATTGCCGACAGTCTTGTGGCCGGGAAATTTGTAGGTGAGGACGCCCTTGCCGCAGTGGGCAACAGCTATGAGATCACGTTGATTTTTATTGCCTTCGCTTTCGGGTGCAATATCGGCTGCTCTGTGGTTGTATCACAGCTCTTTGGCGCCAGACAATACGGTGGAATGAAGACCGCAGTTAGGACAGCGATGATCGGGAGCGCTGTGCTGTGCCTTGTCCTGATGGCAGCCGGCATTTTGGGCAGCGGGACTCTTCTCGCATTGATTCGTACGCCGGACAATATTTTTTCCGATTCCAAGCTGTACCTGGATATTTATGTGTGGGGGCTTCCGTTCGTATTCTTTTATAATATCTCCACGGGAATTTTCTCAGCCCTTGGCGACTCAAAAACGCCGTTTTGGTTCCTTGCTGCGTCATCCACGGCCAACATCTTTGTGGACATCCTCTTTGTAAAGGCGTTTGGCATGGGGGTTGCAGGCGTTGCATGGGCGACCTTCCTTTGCCAGGGGGTCAGCTGCCTGCTGGCGCTGCTGTTCGTGCTGAGACGACTGCAAAGCATTCCCACCGACGAGAAAGGTGAGTTGTTCTCCTTTGAAATGCTAAAAAACATAGCCGTCATAGCGGTTCCGAGTATCATGCAGCAGAGCTTCATTTCTGTCGGAAATATCTTGATACAGAGCGTCATCAATGGATTTGGTTCCAGCGTGATGGCAGGATACTCCGCAGCAATTAAGCTGAACAATCTGGTGATCACTTCATTTACGACGCTGGGCAACGGCATCTCCAACTACACGGCTCAGAACCTCGGTGCTGGCAAGCTCTCGCGGATAAGGGATGGTTTCCGTGCCGGCATGAAAATGGTATGGCTGCTCTGTATCCCTCTATTTTTGCTGTATATGTTCTGTGGCCGGACATTGGTGTCGTTTTTCATGGATGAACCCTCCTCCCAGGCCCTGCAGACTGGAATTGAGATTTTGAGAATCCTTTCCCCCTTCTACTTTGTCATTTCGGTGAAGTTGGTGGCGGATGGTATCCTGCGCGGTACCGGAAGGATGAAGCAGTTCATGGTGGCAACCTTTACGGATCTGGTGCTGCGGGTGCTCCTTGCATTTCTTCTCCCGCAAACGGCGCTGGGTTCCTTGGGTATCTGGTGCGCGTGGCCCATCGGCTGGTCGATTGCCTGCTTCTGCTCCGTGGCCTTTTACAAAAAGGGTGAGTGGATACGGGCGGATTCCTGATGGAGGTCCCCGCCTCTTGTCATTGAGTTTTTGACGGGGTAGTACCATCTTATGCAGAAGGAGGCTGGTAGCTATTGCTATGGCCAAAGGAAGGGTATCTCTGCTGCACGCTATGCTTTCTGGGGACTTGCTGGAAGGCAGTGGGAAAACCGATTTGCCTTAAACATCGTTTTGCCAGAAAAAAGCGTTGATGTGTGTTCGTGATCGTTCATCTCGCCAGGGACACGCTTCCCATCTCTCGAGAGAAGAAAAGATATTCCGCATTTCATCATTCAAAGGATAGAGATATGCTTCTCCTTCATGAGAAATACTGCCAAAGAACAGCTCCCCATGAGAAAAGAGACACAAATCCGAGAACCAAGGAATAATCTCCCCGGCGGGTTGACCAATTGCTTCCTGAAGGAAAATATCCTGATATAGTGCACAGAGCGCTTCTTTTAGGCCTTCATCTGCATGATAGAGGTATCTACCCATTTTTGTGCTGCCTCGGCCATAGCCAAACCAGCGGTCGGAGATCGTGATGCCAACCAGCCAAGGGTGCAGTGCGGTTTTATACTTTTCCCACTCATTCCTCCTCTCCCAGGCCTGAGGAAAGCGAGGAGAAAGAATAAGATCAAAGTAGCTGGAAAGTGTCAGTTCATCAACAGACGGCCAGCAGGCTTCCAAAAGCTGTCGAAGCTGCAACACATTTGAAGAAGCGCTATTTCCTCGTTCAGGGCCAAAATATTGAAGCCATTTCACCATTGGATCACCTCTGGGGGAGTTTATTCTTTTAACGGTGCCCAGCCCGGGCGTATAGAGAGCGGACAGAGTGATACTGTCTGCTGATGTCGAGGGTGGGAAAAAGGCGGCCTGGGCCAGTGCGCTTATTCCAATTTATCTGAAATCAGGATGTGCAGGGAAGGTCAACTATTCGAAAAACCGCTTAGTTGATCTTCCCCGTATATTTCATCCTATAAAGGCAGTCCGTTTTCTCTTTTGTTGATGTCTCGTATAGAAATGGCAAGGTTCAATAGCATTAGCAAAAGGATGGATACGATTAGAACAAGAATGATTTTTTTGCGGTATGCTGGCATGCCCGGTGCTATGTAGGTGATGGGGAGGAAATTAAAATAAGAAAGAAGGCAAAGGCTGCAGACTGCAACAGAAAGACCGTATACGGTCCAACGAAATTTCTGCCCACGAATTTCACGGTATGTGAAACGTGTTTGATTATAACCGAAGAGAATTGCCAGCAGAGGTAATAGACTATACAAAAGGAGTAATTCCTGAGAAGACAAAGTAATCATCTTAGGAATTAAGAAGATGGCACCTAGAGCAGCTGATATAAGGAAGCTAAACACTTTTTTCATACACTCACCTCTCAGAAAACAGTTCGACTGTGGTGACTCAATTAGCACACTGAAAAACCACTTTTCTCCTGATATGCTGGGAAGATAAGTCTGCTCGCTCGGAAAATTCTTTATGACGTAAACTAACTTATTCCTTATGCTCTTGGATGTTGCATCTGATCACTTATTCAAATCTATTGTAATACAGTTGCTGTAAAATAACAATTTTAATTTCTGATGGCAACACCTTTCTTGCGGTTGCAAACGAAAATTCACCCTCTCCGTTCCGGCTGATGATGACAAGGGGACATTTTTGTGGTAAAATAATTACCATTCAAAACCATGAGGGGAGAGCCCAGGGGCAGGGAAAAGGAGGGAAGGCGGCATGAAGCGGACGAGACGGCATGGTATTGAGACGGCGGATGGGACGCGGTATACCGGCTGCCGTCCTGCTCTCTGTTGGAAATGTGTGACCAGGAGAAACGCTGATGTGGCTGAGTGCGGCGGGAGAAATCAAAGTCATTTTGATTGAACCTTTCCCATCAGCCCGGGAAGAGAGATTCTGCTCAGCGGGATACAGGAAGCCCGATGACGAAGAAAAGGGGGAAAAGAACTATGAAACTGATGAAAAAGCGGCCATTTGCATTGGCGGTCTGTGTGTTCCTTATGCTGGGCCTTCTGTCTGCGGCAGCGCTGGCGGCAGATTCCGGCTCCCACATCTATGTGGGCGGTGTGGAGCTCACCGGCAGTGCGGATGCGCCGGCTTACGCTATGACGGATGAGAGCGGCAAAGTGACACCTGGCGGCAGCGAGGATAACTATCATGTCAAATGGGATGGCACAACACTCACGCTCAATGGCGCCAACGTATTTGGTGGGTACTCATACATCGATATTTACGGTGATCCTAACAGCACTGCCATTTACCGCGACGGTGCCTTTGAGATTGCAATTGTAGGGGAGAATACCGTTACCGGCCCTGACTCCGACGGCGACCTCAACAACGGCATCGCTGCCATGGGCGATCTCACGATCTCCGGCAGCGGAAGCCTTAATGCCACGGGCAGCTACGATGGCATCTCCTCCCAAGGCGGTAACATGACTATTCTCAGCGGCAAGGTGATGGCCGAGGGTGGGTCCTGTGGCATCGCTACCTATGAAGGCGACCTCACGATCACCGGTGGTGAGGTGACAGCTACAGCTACCGGCAGTTATTTCCGTGCCGCCTCTGAGAGCAGTCTGGCCTACGGATGCTATGTCGAGGGTAATTGCACCATTTCCGGTGGCAAGGTGACGGCCACAGGTCATGCTGCTTCTTCCTATAGCACTACCGCATGCGGTATCTTTGTCTTTGGAGATGACGGCTTCACCGTCTCCGGTGGAGAATTAACGGCTACCGCTACTGGAGAATACGGAAACAGATTTGGCATCGATTCCTTCTGCGGGGCTGTCATCAAGGGCGGAACAATCACTGCAACCGGGTACTATGCCGGTATCTTTACCCACAGCCGCGATGACGGTGATATCATCATCGAAGGAGGTACCGTCACCGCCACCTCCGTTGATGAGGACGGCTATGGCATCTATGCCCGCACCAACATCATCATCAGGGACGGCACAATCAGCGCCACCGCTGTCGAGGATGGAGGATATGGCGTCTACGTCAAATTTGGCAACGTTGCTATCAGTGGCGGCACAGTCACTACAACCGGCAAAGCGGCTGGCTTCTGCTCCGAAGAGGGCGATGTCGTCGTTGTTCCCCAGGAGGAACAGCAGATTGCCATGACTGCAGGCGCAGATAAGGACACTGCAACGGCTGTCGATGGATCGCCCTTCCAGGAAGAAACTGACATCAGCGATTTGCTGAGCGGTATGAAATATGCCCGCTCTACCTCCGGTGCCGATGAACTGTCCTTTACCGACGTGGCGGCAGACAGCTGGTACTACGATGCGGTGGAGGATGTCTGCGCCGCCGGCCTGATGAGCGGCACCAGTGATTCCACGTTCAGTCCCGACGTAGCCGCGTCTCGTTCCACGGTAACCGAAAGCCTCTGGCGCATGGCGGGCAGCCCGGTGGTCAACTACCTGATGGACTTCACGGATGTTGCCCCGGAGGCTGGGTACGGCGAGGCCATCCGCTGGGCGGCCAGCGAGGGTATCGCGGGCGGCTACGGTGATAAACGGTTTGGCCCTGATGACACGATTACCCGGGAGCAGCTGGCTGCCATGCTGTGGCGGTACGCGGGCAGTCCCGAGACCGTCGCTGACTTGAGCGGATATGCGGATGCTGCCAGCATCAGCGAATGGGCCCGGCAGGCTATGGCCTGGTGTGTGGAGCAGGGTATTATTGGTGGCGAAACCACGTCTACCACCCTCGACCCTCAGGGTGAGGTTACAAGAGCCCAGGTGGCGGTAATGCTGCAGAAGTTTTGCCAGCTGGAGCTGTGATATGATTAAGGAAAGCGCCGAGACGGGATATGATCTCCGTCCCGGCGCTTTGTCTAAGTCCCGCCCACGGGATCATGTTGCAAACAGCCTCACGCAGCTTGTCCTCGCCGTCCGAGACCACGACAGTGAAAAGGTCTTGTGTTTCACAAGCGGTACCGTCCTTCCACAACAAGCCTTGGCAACATTATTGCAGGTGCTGTCAGAACTCACCACTTTTTCTTGCACTTTATAGATGAAAGAAAATGTAAATAGCGGCTGCATCATGCCCGGCCTTCCGCCGGTCTCGCAGGGGGAGGCGGGATTCGGACGGGATATAATATTCTTGCGCGGCTAATGGACGCATGATATAATATCAAAAATCATAAAAAATCGCGTTTAATTGTGTGATCTTAAATTTTTATGGCAGGGGAGCAGGAATAAAATGGATAATCAATTGTTCAGACAAAAAAGTATCGACCGGGTGTCATCTCCTGAGGCCCTCAATGACTATGTGAAGGTCTCTTCGCCCGGAGTATGGATCGTTCTGGCGGCGGTGGTTGTGCTGCTCATCGGCGCCTGCGTGTGGGGGGTGTTCGGCCAGCTGGAGACCACAGTACCTGCGCTGGTGGTGAGCGAGGCGGGGGAGACCGCCTGTGTTTATGACAGCAGCCTGTCGGCGGAGGTGCAGATCGGCATGAGCGTGCGTGCGGACGGGCAGGAGTTCGAGATAACCGGCGTTTCCACGCAGGAACAGGTGCTTGAGCAGGACGTGGGCGGCTTTGAGGCCGGGAGACATGTCTGCGTGTCCGAGCTGAACGGGAGCATGGCGGACGGCGTGTACGAGGCTGAGATAGTCATCGAGAGCATTGCGCCTGTGTCCTTCCTCTGGAATTGAGGTGGCCATGGGACAGAACATAAAGGTGAAGCAGCCCGTGAGCGAGGGCTATGTCAAGGTGCCGGTGATCATGCAGATGGAGGCGCTGGAGTGTGGGGCGGCTAGTTTGGCGATGGTGCTGGCGTACTATGGGAAATGGGTGCCGCTGGAGCAGGTGCGCGCGGACTGCGGCGTTTCCAGAGACGGCTCAAACGCGAAGAACGTGCTCAAGGCGGCGAGAAGTTACGGTTTGGTCGCCAAGGGATACCGTTATGAGCCGGACACGCTGAAGGAAAAGGGGAAATTCCCCTGCATCATACACTGGAACTTTAACCATTTCCTCGTGCTGGACGGGTTCAAGGGTAACAAGGCCATGCTGAACGACCCGGCCAAGGGCAGCTATGCCGTCTCGATGGAAGTTTTTGACAAATCGTTTACCGGCGTTTGCCTGATGTTCGAGCCGGGCGAGAGCTTCGAGCCGGGCGGCAAGCCAAAGTCGGTGCTGGAGTTTGCGGGCAGACGACTGAGCGGCGCGGGTTCTGCGGTGGTGTTCATGCTGCTCACGACCTTCATCGCGTCGGTCATAGGCATCATATATAATGTTTTCTCGCATATCTTCCTTGACCGGCTGCTGACGGGTGAGAATGCGGACTGGCTGGGAGGCTTTACTCTGGCGCTCATCCTTTTTGGCGCGGTGAGGCTGGTGGTCGAGTGGATCAAGGCCGTGTACAGTATGAGGATAAAAGGCAAGCTGGCCGTTGTGGGCAGCACCTCTTTCATGTGGAAGGTGCTGAGGCTGCCCATGGACTTTTTCTCTCAGCGCATGGCGGGCGACATCCAGCAGAGGCAGAATGCGAACGCCTCGATAGCGGGCACGATGGTGAACGTGTTTGCGCCACTGGCGATAAACGCGGCGCTGATGCTGTTCTACCTTGTCGTGATGTTCAGGTATAGCGTTCTGCTGACGCTCATTGGCGTGGCGTCGATTGTGATAAATCTCTCGCTGTCGCGGCTCATCTCGAAGAAGCGCATCAACATCACGCGGGTGCAGATGCGAGATTCGGGCAAGCTGGCGGGCGCGACGGTCGCGGGCATAGAGATGATAGAGACGATAAAGTCCAGCGGCGCCGAGAACGGCTATTTCGAGAAATGGGCGGGCTATCAGGCAAGCGTGAACACGCAGAAGGTGCGCTATGAGAAGCTTGACAAGTATCTGGGCGCGCTGCCCTCGTTGGTATCGACGATAACCAACAGCGCGGTGATGATGGCTGGCGTGTGGCTGACCATACACGGCGAGTTCACGGCAGGCATGATCCTGGCATTCCAGGGGCTGCTTAGCAGCTTCAGCTCACCGGCCATGACGCTGGTGTCGGCTGGACAGACGATACAGGAGATGCGCACGCAGATGGAGCGTGTAGAGGACGTCATGCAGTACCCCGAGGACGTGGTGTACGACGCGGAGACGAAACTGGAGGACGACGTGGAGTACGACAAGCTCTCGGGCAGCGTAGTCATGCGGGACGTCACCTTCGGCTACTCGAGGCTGGGGGTGCCGCTCATAGAGCACTTCGATCTCGAGCTGAAGCCGGGCAGCCGGGTGGCCTTTGTGGGCGGCTCGGGCTGCGGCAAGTCGACGCTCTCAAAGCTCATCTCGGGCCTCTACCAGCCGTGGAGCGGGGAGATACTGTTTGACGGCAAGCCGATAAGGGAGATAGACCGGAGCGTCTTCACGGGTTCGCTGGCTGTGGTGGATCAGGACATAATACTGTTCGAGGACACGATAGCAAACAACATAAAGATGTGGGACAGCTCGATAGAGGATTTCGAGATGATCCTTGCGGCGCGGGACGCGAGCCTGCACGCGGATATCATGCAGCGCGACGGCGGATACAATTATAAGATAGCCGAGGGCGGCAAGGATTTCTCGGGCGGGCAGCGGCAGCGTATGGAGATAGCGAGGGTGCTGGCGCAGGACCCGACGATAATCATTCTTGACGAGGCGACGAGCGCGCTGGATGCAAAGACGGAGTACGAGGTGGTGAAGTCCATAAAGGACAGGGGCATCACCTGCATAGTGGTGGCGCACCGCCTCTCGACGATAAGGGACTGCGACGAGATCATCGTGCTCGACCACGGCAAGGTGGTAGAGCGCGGTACGCACGAGGAGCTGTACGCGCTTGGCGGGGCCTATACGCGCCTCATCTCGAATGAATAAGGGGGTGCTGCAATGGGCTGGTTTGACGAACAAATAAGGCAGCGGAAGCTCAGGGATGACGAGGTCTTTGCAGATTGCTTTGCTGACATAGCGGGCGCTGTAGCGGGCCGGAAGTTTTCCGACGCGCTGCGGGGTGACCGCAGGGCGGCGAGCGATGCCATCAGCGACGTGCTGAGGTTCTACCACATAAAGCTGCGCGAGGCTCCGGAGAGCATCACAGACATAAACGAGCAGCTGGAATACCTCATGCGTCCCTACGGCGTGATGCGCCGAACGGTGAGGCTGGAGCGCGGCTGGTATAAGGACGCCATGGGCGCGATGCTCGGCGTGAGAAAAGACGATGGCAGCATCGTGGCGCTCATCCCGAGGGGGTTGAAGGGCTACAGCTTTTTTGACCGGGCGAGCGGGAAATACGTCAGGGTGAGCAGGAGAAACGAGGGGTTGTTTGAAGAGGAAGCTATCTGTTTCTACAAGCCTTTCCCGCTGACGAAGATGAACGTGGGCAGCCTGCTCAGGTACATGGCGGAATGCCTTCAGACGGCGGACCTGGTGCTGTTAGCGCTGGCGACGCTGGCGGTGACGCTGCTGGGCCTGCTGGGACCGAAGCTGAACAACATGGTGTTTTCTGATGTTGTGGACAGCGGGAGCACGCGCCTGGTGGTGGCGATGCTTGTGTTTCTGATTTGCGTTGCGATAAGCACGGCGCTGATGAACTCGGTGAAGGCGCTGCTGATGGCGAGGATAAGCACGAAGCTGGAGGTCTCGGTGCAGTCGGCTACCATCATGCGGGTGCTGAGCCTGCCGGCAAGCTTTTTCAAGGAGTACAGCTCGGGCGAGCTGCACCAGAGGACGCAGTACATAAATGCCATCTGCTCACTGCTGGTGTCGGCGGTGCTCTCGACGGGCCTGACGTCGGTGTTTTCGCTGACATATATCTCGCAGATATTCGTATACGCGCCGTCTCTGGTGGTACCGGCGCTGCTGGTGGTGCTGGCGACGCTGCTGCTTTCGCTTGGGACGACGCTGCTGCAGGCAAGGATAACGCGCAGGCAGATGCAGGCGGCGGTGAAGGAGAGCGGTGTGAGCTACGCGCTCATTTCGGGCATACAGAAGATAAAGCTCTCCGGCGCGGAGAAGCGGGCCTTCGCCCACTGGGGAAAGCTCTACGCCAAGTCGGCGGAGCTGAGCTATAACCCGCCGCTGTTTCTGAAGGTGAACTCCGTTATCAGCACGGGCATAAGCCTTGCGGGAACAATAGCCATGTATTACCTTGCGGTGAAGAACAATGTCAGCGTTGCGGATTACTACTCCTTCAACACGGCTTACGGTATGGTGACGGGGGCTTTCCTGTCCCTTGCCGGAATTGCGACGACGATGGCGCAGATAAAGCCGGTGCTCGAGATGATAAAGCCGGTGCTCGAGGCTGTGCCGGAGATAGCCGAGAACAAGCAGGTAATAACGCAGGTATCAGGCGGGGTGGAGCTGAACAACGTGTCTTTCAGGTATAACGAGAACATGCCATGGGTACTGGATGACCTGAGTCTCAAGATAAGGCCGGGGCAGTACGTTGCGATAGTTGGCAAGACAGGCTGCGGCAAGTCGACGCTCATGCGCCTGCTGCTGGGCTTTGAGAAGCCGCAGAAGGGCGCGGTGTACTACGACGGACGCGACCTCGACACGATAGACCTCAAGTCGCTGCGGCGGAAGATAGGTGTGGTGATGCAGAACGGCAAGCTGTTCCAGGGCGACATCTATTCTAACATAGTGATCTCGGCTCCCTGGCTGACGATGAACGACGCCTGGGAGGCAGCGGAGATGGCGGGCATAGCGGACGATATAAGAAGGATGCCGATGGGCATGCACACGCTGATATCTGAAGGTTCAGGCGGCGTCTCTGGCGGACAGCGGCAAAGGCTGATGATAGCGCGGGCAATAGCGCCGAGGCCGAGGATACTGATGCTGGACGAGGCGACGAGCGCGCTGGACAATCTGACGCAGAAGACGGTGTCTGATTCGCTAGAGGGCCTCAAGTGCACGAGGATAGTCATAGCACACCGGCTCTCGACGATACGGCAGTGTGACCGAATAATCGTGCTCGACAAGGGAAAGATCATCGAGGACGGGACATACGACGAGCTGCTGGCCGAGGGCGGCTTCTTCGCCGAGCTGGTGGCGAGGCAGAGGCTGGACGGGGCTCCGGCGGGAGTGTCGTAAAAATAATAGCTCTTATTGCTCCGAGTTTGTATAAAGTGTCAGGAGCAGAAGGAAATGGAGGTGCGAGATGACGGCGGACGGGTTTGAGAGCCTGCTTGAAGAGCTGTTTGGATATCAGCGATTCGAGGAAGAACCGGGCCTGGAGAAGCTCATAATGGATACGGCAGGACGTTATCCGAGGCAGCTTGGGGACGAGGAGCTGGAGTTTGTGAACGCGGCGGGCGAGACCGGGGCCGGCCCTGAACCGCCGCGGCTGCCGGAGGGTCTGGAAGATGACTGAATGGCAGAGGGAGCGCGTTTATTTGGAATACAGGGAGAAGGTCGCAGCCTATGTCGGGTCGCGTGTGAACGATGTGCACACAGCGGAAGATCTGGTGTCGAGCGTGTTTTTAAAGGTGTACCAGAACCTCGACAGCTTTGACGAGAGCCGGGCCTCACTTTCGACCTGGATATATACGATAACGAAAAACACGGTGATAAATCATTTCAGGCTGCAAAAGCCGTCGTACGAGCTGGACGAGGGTATGGCCTCTCCCGCCGAAGGGATGGAGGAGAAGCTGATAAACCGGGATATGCTCGAGCAGCTGGCCGGAGCGCTGGGCAGGCTTGAGCAGCATGAGCGGGACCTCATCATCCTGTACTACTACGAGCGGCGCAGCCTGAAGGAGATAGCGCAGGAAATGGGCATCTCCTATTCCGGAGCGAAGCTCATACACAAGCGTGCTCTGGGGAGCCTGCGGCTTATCATAGCGTGAGAATTTAAAAAAACTTTAGCCCTCCACGCCCGGCGCTCGTATAAAGAAATGAAAACACTTGATCATGGGGGCGACGACAGATGGCGATGCTCGTCAGGGAACGACTGAATTTGCCGGCGGATGAGAGGGAGACGCTGTTTCTGCTCTCATGGACGGGCAGGGCCGAAGAGGGCCTGAAGGCCGAACTGGGCGAGGATGGTACGATGACCGAAGGGGCGGCGCTGTTCTGCCTCGTGGGTCTGCTGAGCCGGCTGAGATACATATGCGAGGATGTTTTCAAGACTGAGAAAAATGCTCTCATAGTAGAGGAAAACCCGTTCATGGCCATTGACCCGGGGCTTGCGACGGCGGAGATGAAGGCGAAGGCGTCGGAGAAGCTGCTGCTCGAGCTGGAGCGCACGGGCGGCGGGCGTGTGTTTGAAAAGTATCCCCTGCTGCGCGGACTTCTGGACAGCCGAACGGAGAATTACATCCAGGTATACCGCGAGCTTTTTGAGAGGCTTCGCCGGGACCGGGCCGAGATATGCCGCCGCTTTTTCGCGGGGGAGGACTTTGGGCATGTGACAGAGATAAAGGGTGATTCCGGAGACCTGCATTTCCACGGCCGAAGCACCTGCATCATTGTGACGGATCGGGGGCGTTTCGTGTATAAGCCGCACGACTGCGGCATAGACGCGAGATTTCGGGAGCTGATCGGCCGCAGACATGATCCGCTCACCCGACTGCATAGAGGGCGAGGGCTACGGCTGGTGCGAGTACGTGACGCCGTGCGAGGTCGGCTCCAAGGCCGGTGCCGCGCGTTTTTACCGGCGTTTTGGCGGTGCCTGCGCGCTGATGCAGGCCCTGGGCGGCAGCGACCTGCACTCGGAGAACTGGATATGCAGCGGGGAGTTCCCTGTGCTGGTAGATGTCGAGACGGTGCTCTCGCCAGTGCCGCGGATATACAATGATAAGAGCGTGTTCCCGGAGCTTGTGACGGAGGAGGAGAACTTCCTCTACGATGCCAACCGTTCGCTGATACCGAGTAGCCTGCTGCCGGCGAGGACAGGGGGCCGGGAGATGAGCGTGCTGCTGGACGACTCGGATTATACGAGCTGCGAGCCGGTGCTGAGCGGGAAAAAGCTCACGGTGAGGGGCTTCGAGGAGGAGTTCCTTAAGGGCTTTTCCGAGGGCTATGACAGATGCATCGAGCAAAGCGGCGAGCTGCTCCGGGGTCTTGAAAGCTTCTCGGGTGTCACGGTCAGAAAGCTCATGAGGAATACGGATAGCTACGCGAAGCTGCTGAAGAAGCTGTACAGCGCTGCGGCGCTGCGCTCAGGGGAGCGCCGGGCGGCGGCGGTGGAGCGGCTGGGGGACTTTTTCCGGCTGCACGGCGCGGAGCATATGCTCCCGATAGCCCGCTGGGAAGGAGGGTGCCTGCTCGAGGGGGATATCCCATACTTTAGCTCCATGGGCGGAGGGCACGCGCTTCTGGGCTGCGGCAATGTGGTCGTGGAGGATTTTTTCAGGCTGAGTGCGATCGAGAATGCCAGAGAGCGTATCGGAAGGCTCTCGGAGGCGGAGAAGCGTTTCGAGCTGGGTCTACTGAGCCAGAGCATGAGCCGTGCGATGATACCGGTGGAGCCGACGAAGGAGCCGGAGCCGGAGCTGTCGGACTTCGAGCCCATGAGCCGTCAGACGGCTCTGGCCGAGGCGGAGGAGCTTTTCCGGGAGATAGAGGGCCTGATGCTGACAGGTCCGAGCGGGAAGCCTTCGTGGCTCATCGTCTCGGAGCGGAGCATGAGCCTTGTGTCGATAAAGCCGACCTTCTTACAGGGAACCGCCGGAATGGGCACCTTCTTCGCGGCGATGCACGCCGCCGGCGGCGGGACCGCACAGAGAGCCGCGGAGCTGGCAGATATCTGCCTTGAGCAGCTCGAGGTCACGGCGGAGCAGCTTGGGGAGGCCAGATACATACCGGAGAAGGCGCTGCCGCTCGGGATATCCGATGGCTTCGCCGGGACGTTCCGGGCGCTGGATATCATGGAGAACTGCCTGGGAACCGGCAGGGCGGGGGACCTCACGCGGAGGCTGCTTGAGCTGCTGGGGAAGGCGGATATCGAGAACGCGCATTCCATGGACGTCTACTCCGGTGCGGCGGGACTGCTGCTGGAGCTGTGCCGGGCATACGAGCACACAGGCTCGGATGTGGTGCTGGTACAGATGGAAAGGACGGCGGAGCGGCTGATCCGGGGCAGAACGCTGGAATACAAGGGCATGCTGCTCTGGGACACGATGGATAAGAAACGGCCGATAAGCGGGGCCGGGCATGGACTCGCGGGCATAGCGGCAGCGCTGTTGGGGGCGTGGAAGCTGCTCGGCGGCGCGAGATACCGGGAGGCGGCGCTGGCGGCGCTGGAGTTCGAGCACGGCATATACTCGGAGAAGCTCGGGACCTGGCCGGATCTGAGAACCTCGCCGGTGGCATCACAGGCGATGCACGGGCTTTGCTCGGGTGCGCCGGGCATAGGGCTGGCGATGCTGTTCTGCAGGGAGAGCGGTCTGGATTCCCCGGAGCTGGAGGAGGATATCGTCAG